>Ga0308156_1001573_pt1 | contig 25499 bp, 23 predicted proteins | sample PhyAR2_FD_201041 | JGI IMG/M metagenome (GOLD analysis project Ga0308156, IMG submission 201041) | Phyllosphere microbial communities from UC Gill Tract Community Farm, Albany, California, United States - DLSL A.R2 | ecosystem: Host-associated > Plants > Phyllosphere > Unclassified | place: USA... | reverse complement strand
CGCCGACGACGTCGGTGGCCGAGTCGCGGATGTGGTCGACGAAGCCGTACTCGAGAGCCTCGTCGGCGGTGAACCAGCGGTCGCGGTCACCGTCGGCGTTGATCTGCTCGACGGACTTGCCGGTCTGCGAGGCGGTGATCTCGGCGAGACGGTTCTTCATCGAGGTGATGAGCTGCGCCTGCGTCTGGATGTCGCTCGAGGTGCCGCCGAATCCGCCGTGGGGCTGGTGCAGCAGAACGCGGGCGTTCGGGGTGATGTAGCGCTTGCCCTTGGTGCCGGCGGTCAGCAGCAGCTGACCCATCGATGCGGCCATGCCGATGCCCACGGTGACGATGTCGTTCGGGACGAACTGCATCGTGTCGTAGATCGCCATGCCCGCGGTGATCGATCCACCGGGCGAGTTGATGTAGAGGTAGATGTCCTTCTCGGAGTCCTCTGCGGCGAGAAGGAGGATCTTCGCGCAGATCTCGTTGGCGTTCTCGTCGCGCACCTCCGATCCCAGCCAGATGATGCGGTCCTTCAACAGCCTGTCGAAGACGCTCGTAGCGAGGAGGGGTTCTGCAGCCATGTCAGCTCCTGATTCCGTGTTTCAGTGATTCGAATCTACCGGCGACAACGCGGCGCCCAGGCCGTGTTCGCCGTCGGCATATCAGCCGTCGAGTTCCGCGATCTCGTGGGCGTACGCGGTCATGGAGCGGTGGTACCGCGGCAGATGCGGCACCAGGGCCAGCAGCGCGACCGAGAGTCCCTGCGCCGGCTTCCCCGAGCTCGCGAGGATCAGCGCGTGCACGGTCGCGAGCGCGTCCCGATACGGGCCGTCAGCCGAGCGCTCCTGCTCTGCGCGGATCACCGCGAGCGCCTCGTCGTACTCACCGAGGTTGCGCAGCGAGCTGGCCAGCTGGATCACGCACTGCGGACGGTGCTCGTCGTCGAGGCCCAGCGAGAGAGCGCGCCGGTACAACTCGACGGCCTCGGCCGGCAGGCCGGCGGAGTCCCGCGCCCCGCCCCTCTCGAACTCCGCGCGGGCGTCGCCCTCACCGCGCTCGGCGGCAAGAGCATCGATGCGGGCGATCGTCGACTCCCCGACCTCCTCGCCGGATGCATCGGCCCACACCTCGTCGATGCGGTCGTCCCAGGTCATGTTCGTGTCGTCACTCATGTCGTTCCCTCCTCCACGAGAAAGGGGCGGATGCCTCAGCATCCGCCCCTCTCATCGAGATCGTGTTCGATCACTCAGCCTTGTCGGCCGCCTTCTTGGCCGGCGCCTTCTTGGCAGCGGGCTTCTTGGCCGGAGCCTCAGCGTCGTCGGCCTTCTTCGCGGGAGCCTTCTTCGCAGCGGGCTTCTTCGCAGCGGGCTTCTCGTCGCCCTCGGCGTCGTCGGCCTTCTTCGCAGCGGCCTTCTTGGCGGGAGCCTTCTTGGCCGGCTTCTCCTCGGCAGGAGCCTCGGTCTCAGCGGCCTCAGCCTCGTCATCGGTCACGACGAAGTCGGACAGATCGACGGCCTTGCCGTTGGTGTCGACGACCTTGACCTTGCCGAGCGCGATCGCGAGCGCCTTGTTGCGGGCGACCTCGCCGACGAGCGCGGGCAGCTGGTTCGACGACTGCAGCGCCTCGACGAACTCCTGCGGCGCCATGCCGTACTGCGACGCGGACTGGATGAGGTACTGCGAGAGCTCCTCCTGCGAGACCTGCACGTCGGCCTGCTCGGCGATCGTGTCGAGCAGGACCTGCGTGCGGAACTGCTTCTCGCTGGCCTCGGTGACCTCGGCGCGGTGCACGTCGTCCTCGAGGCGGTTCTCGCCCTCGAGGTGGTTGTGCACCTCGTCCTCGATGAGCTGCGGCGGGACGGGGATCTCGATCTGCTCGAGCAGCGTCTCGACGAGCTTGTCGCGAGCGGCGGAGCCCTGCGTGAAGACGCCCTGCTGTGCGACGCGCTCGGCGAGGCTCTCGCGGAGCTCTGCGATCGTGTCGAACTCGCTGGCGATCTGCGCGAAGTCGTCGTCGGCCTCGGGGAGCTCGCGCTCCTTGACGGCCTTGACGCTCACGGAGACCTCGGCCTCGGAGCCGGCGTGGTCGCCGCCCACGAGTGCCGAGCGGAAGGTGGTGTCCTCACCGGCGGTGAGCGACTCGATCGCATCGTCGATGCCCTCGAGCAGCTCGCCGGAGCCGACCTCGTACGAGACGCCCTCGGCGCGGTCGATCTCGGCGCCGTCGATCGTGGCGACGAGGTCGAGCTCGACGAAGTCACCCTTCGCCGCGGGGCGGTCGACGGGGACGAGCGTGCCGAACCGGGCACGGAGCTTCTCGATCTCCTCGTCGAGGGCGGCGTCGTCAGCCTCGACGGCGTCGACAGTCAGGGTGATGCCGTCGTACGCGGGGATCTCGATCTCGGGGCGGACGTCCACCTCGATGTCGACCAGGAGGTCTCCCGAGAAGTCCTTCTCGTTCGGCCACTGGGTGATCTCGGCGGCCGGACGGCCGACGATGCGCAGCTTGTGCTCGGCACTCGCCTCGCGGAAGAACTTGTCGAGGCCCTCGTTGACCGCGTGCTCGATGACCGCTCCGCGGCCGATGCGCTGGTCGATGATCGGAGCCGGGACCTTGCCCTTGCGGAAGCCGGGGATCTGGACGTCCTGAGCGATGTGCTCATAGGCGTGCGAGATGCTGGGCTTGAGGTCGTCGGGGGTGACCGTGATGCTGAGCTTGACCCGGGTCGGGGTGAGCTTCTCGACGGTGCTGTTCGCCATGCTGGTGTGTTCTCCTTGTGGTTTCCGCGCTGAATCGCGGCTGTCAGGCCGTTCGAGCCGTGTCGGGGCGACAGGAGTTGAACCTGCGACCTCCCGCTCCCAAAGCGGGCGCTCTACCAAACTGAGCTACGCCCCGGGGAATCTGCACGCAGATTCAGCCCCACCGAGTCTAACGGACATGAGCACGTCCGACAGTCCGCTATGATCGATGAGTCGGCACAGTTCCTCCGGGTTCACCGCCGACAACGGGGCTGTAGCTTAGTGGTAAAGCCTCTGTCTTCCAAACAGATGATGCGAGTTCGATTCTCGTCAGCCCCTCCACTCGAGAAAGGCCCCCGCGATGCGGGGGCCTTTCTGCTTTCCGGACCACCCGTCTCGACGGATCTGCTGCTCGCCGTCCCGGCGGATCTGACTAGAGTCGTGATACGCAGGTTCCCCACGGAGGTCCCCGCATGACTGCACCCGTCGACGTGGTCCGAGCCGGAGCCGGCGGCCACACTCTCCCCGTGCGCTTCGCGAGCACGGGCGACGAGTCTCGGCGTCGTCGGCGTCCGCGCGCCGGGCTCATCCGAGGCGCGGTCGCCGTGCTCGTCGCGGCTGTCGCGATCGGAACGCTTCAGATCACCGCCAACCTCGGCTACGACGACGCGCGCGCCGGGTTCGATGACGCGCTGACCTCGACCGGGAGCACGCAGACGCTGGTGCAGGAGGAGGTCGACGCGCTCGCATCCGCCGTCGAGATCGCCGATCAGCTGGTGCAGACCGACACGGGCGCGCTCGCGAGCCCCGCCGCCCGAGAGACACTCGCCAGCGAGGCCGCGGACGCCGGCGGGACGATCGCTCCCGCGACAGACCTCATCGATCGAGATCTCCCTGTCGCGGAGACGAAGCCTCTCCCCTTCTGGCAGCTCTTCGCCGCGACGGGCGAGCTCACGGATCAGACTCGCGATCTCGACGAGCTGGCAGCCGACCTCGACGGTGCGTCGCCCGCGATCACCGCGACGCAGACACGCCTCACCGAGGCGGGGATCGCACTTCTCTCCTCCGCCGCCGCGGCGGCTCCTGCTTTCGAAGCAGCGCACCCGTCCGCGAGGAACGACGCGGTGATCGCGCTGAGAGACGCCGCAGCGGTATCCTCCCGTACGACGGTCCTGGACGAGTCGGCCGTCGGCTCCCTGGCGGCGATGCAGGACGCCGCGGTCCAGGTCGTGTCGACCGAGCAGCAGGAGCTCGCCGAGAAGGCGGGACCGCTGCAGGGCGCCCGCCTCGAGATCGAGGCCTTCGCGCGCTCGCTGGCACCCGGGGTGCTGCTGGAGTTCGACTGGAACCCGATCGTGAACGGCGCCGGATACAACGGCAGCATGGGCGGTCTCACCCGCTGGTGGTGGGACGACCCCGATCGCGCGACGATCGAACTGTCGAACTCGGTTGCAGAGCAGTGGCCGGCTGAGCGGAGCAGAGCGCTCGTCGCCCACGAGGTCGGCCACGCGATCAGCGTGAAGTGCGAGGACATGTACGACTCGTCGACGCAGGACAGCATCGAGAAGTGGGCGACCGCGTGGGCCATCAGCATGGGGTTCACCGACGATGCGAACGGCGTGTGGGCGTACGGATACCCGCCGCAGTCCTACATCGACGCCGCCTACGGCTGCCGGTGACAGCGGCCGTGAGAACAGCGTGCTGGGCACGGAAGAGGCCGCCGCGAACGGATCGCGGCGGCCTCTTCGTCGTTCAGATCGAGGTCACTGACCCCGACGCTCGCGCAGCTGGGTGAGCGCGTCCTCGAGGAGCTGGACGGCTTCCTCGTCGGTACGACGCTCCTTCACATACGCGAGGTGGGTCTTGTACGGCTCGGTCTTGGCGAGTGCAGGAGGATTCTCCTTGTCGCGACCGGCCGGCAGCCCGGACTGCGGGTGATCGATGGTCTCGGGGATCTCCTCTTCGGGAAGACCCGCCGCGAAGTAGCGGACCGTCTCGTTGCCGAGACCGTCCCAGTAGGACACCGCGATGCGGTCGGCGTGGTAGCCGTGGTCCTGCTCGCCCATGGGGCCGGAACCGACACGGGTCCCTCGGATCGCATTGCCGCCGGTAGCCATCAGATCACCTCGAACTTCGTGATGAGACCGAGCGCGACGATCGCCACGAACCACGCCAGGGCGAGGATGACCGTGAATCGATTGAGGTTGCGCTCTGCGAGGCCGGAGGATCCGACCGCCGATGTCATGCCTCCGCCGAACATGTCGGACAGGCCGCCACCGCGACCCTTGTGGAGCAGGATGAGGAGAGTCAGCAGGACGCTGGTGATACCCAGCACCACCTGCAGAACGAACTCGAGAATTTCCACGAGGAAGAGCCTTTCGCTGGGGCAGGATTGCCCCGGTAACGGTCAAGTATACGGTGCGGCGGGGCCGGAGCCCCGCCGCACGCGCTCACACGCCGACGTGCTTCTCGAAGCGGATGATCGCCGCGAACTCGTCGACCACGAGGCTCGCGCCTCCGACGAGTGCACCGTCGACATCGGGCTCACGCATGAAGCTGGCGATGTTCGCCGACTTGACCGACCCGCCGTAGAGGACGCGGGTGCGCGCCGCCGCCTCGTCGCCGAGGACCTTCGCGATCACACCGCGCAGCGCGGCGCAGACGTCCTGCGCCTGCTGGGGCGTGGCGGCCTGACCCGAGCCGATGGCCCAGACGGGCTCGTACGCCACGACGATGTCGGCATCCTTCGACAGCCCCTGCAGGGCGGCCTCCAGCTGGCTCTCCGGCACGGCGCTGGCGCCGAACTTCTCGAGGTCCTCTGCGGTCTCGCCGACGCAGATGACCGGCGAGAGACCGTGCTTCAGCGCGGCCTTCGTCTTGGCAGCGACGACCTCATCCGACTCCGCGTGGTACTCACGACGCTCGGAGTGGCCGATGATGACGTACTTCGCGTCGAGCTTGGCGAGGAACGCACCCGACACCTCACCGGTGTAGGCACCGGAGTCGTGAGCCGAGATGTCCTGCGCACCCAGCGCGAACGGGATCTTGTCCGCGTCGATCAGCGTCTGCACGCTGCGGATGTCGGTGAACGGCGGGAACAACGCGACCTCGACGGAGCCGTCCTCGTGCTTGGCGTCCTTCAGCGTCCAGTGCAGCTTCTGCACGAACGCGACCGCCTGCAGGTGGTCGAGGTTCATCTTCCAGTTTCCCGCGATCAGCGGGGTACGGGCGTTCATGCCCATCCGAGCACCTCCAGGCCGGGTAGTTTCTTGCCCTCGAGGAACTCGAGGCTGGCGCCGCCACCGGTCGAGATGTGACCGAAGCGATCGTCGGCGAATCCGAGCTGACGCACCGCCGCGGCGGAGTCCCCGCCGCCGACGACGCTCAGGCCGTCGACCTCGGTGAGCGCCTGTGCGACGGTCTTGGTGCCGTGCGCGAACGCCGGGAACTCGAACACACCCATCGGGCCGTTCCAGAACACCGTCTTCGATCCGCGGATGACCTCCGCGAACCGGGCCGCGGTCTCGGGGCCGATGTCGAGCCCGATGCCGGATGCGCCGAACGCGGTGCTCTCGATCGCGTCGGCGGACGTGACCTCATGGTCGGCATCCGCCGAGAACGACGATGCCACCACGACATCGGTCGGGAGCACGAGCTCCACGCCGCGCTTCTCGGCTTCGGCGATGTAGCCGCGGACGGTCTCGAGCTGGTCCTCTTCGAGAAGGCTGGACGCCACGGCGTGACCCTGTGCCTTCAGGAAGGTGAACAGCATGCCGCCGCCGACGAGGATGCGGTCGACGCGCGGGAGCAGGTGCGAGATCACACCGAGCTTGTCGCTCACCTTGGATCCGCCGAGGACGACCGCGTACGGACGCTCGGGGTTCTCGGTGAGACGGTCGAGCACGTCGAGCTCCGCGGCGATGAGCAGGCCCGCGGCGGACGGCAGCAGTTCGGCGAGGTCGTAGACGCTCGCCTGCTTGCGATGCACGACGCCGAAGCCGTCGGAGACGAGCACGTCGCCGAGTTCTGCGAGCTGAGCCGCGAAGGCGCCGCGCTCGGCGTCATCCTTCGAGGTCTCCCCCGGGTTGAACCGCAGGTTCTCGATGACGACGATGCCGCCGTCCTCCAGCGAAGCCACGGCCTCCTGAGCCGACTCGCCGACCGTGTCGCGAGCGAACGCGACCGGCTTGCCGAGCAGCTCCGACAGTCGCTGCGCGACCGGCTCGAGGCTGTACTGCGGGTCGGGCGCACCGTCGGGGCGTCCGAGGTGCGAGCACACGACGACGCGGGCGCCCGCGTTGATCAGTGCGTTGAGGGTCGGCAGCGAGGCGCGGACACGGCCATCGTCCGTGATGATCCCATCCCGCAGGGGGACGTTGAGATCACAACGGACGATGACGCGCTTGCCCTCGAGCGACCCCAGTGAATCCAGGGTGCGCAGAGTCATGGGAGGTGTCTCAGAGACGCTCTGCCACGTACTCGGTCAGGTCGACGAGACGGTTGGAGTAGCCCCACTCGTTGTCGTACCAGCTGGAGACCTTGACCAGGTTGCCGCTGACGTTGGTCAGGGTGGCGTCGAAGATCGACGAGTGCGGGTTGTGCACGATGTCGCTCGAGACGATCTGGTCTTCGTTGTACTGCAGGAAGCCGGCGAGGCGACCCTCGGCGGCGGCCTTCTTGTACGCCTCGTTGACCTCGTCGACCGTGAGGTTCTCGCGGTCGGTGATCAGCGTGAGGTCGACGATCGAGCCGGTCGGGACCGGAACGCGGTACGACGAGCCGCTGAGCTTGCCCTGCAGCTCGGGCAGGACCTCACCGATCGCCTTGGCGGCACCGGTGGAGGCCGGGGTGATGTTGATCGCGGCGGCACGGGCACGGCGCAGGTCGCTGTGCGGGCCGTCCTGCAGGTTCTGGTCCGCGGTGTAGGCGTGGGCCGTCATCATGAAGCCGCGGTCGATGCCGAAGGCGTCGTTGAAGACCTGTGCCAGCGGTGCGAGGCAGTTGGTCGTGCAGGACGCGTTGGAGATGATGTGATCCGTCTCCGGGTTGTACGTGTCCTCGTTCACGCCCATGACGAAGGTGCCGTCGACGCCGGTGCCCGGAGCCGAGATGAGGACCTTCTTGGCGCCTGCCTCGATGTGCTTCTTGGCGAGGTCGGCCTTGGTGAAGAAGCCGGTCGACTCGATGACGATGTCGACACCCAGCTCGCCCCACGGAAGGCCGGCGGGGTCGCGCTCCGCGAAAGCCTTGATCGTCTTGCCGTTGACCGTGATGCTCTCGTCGTCGTAGCTGATGTCAGCGTCGAGGACGCCGCCCACGGAGTCGTACTTCAGAAGGTGGGCAAGGGTCTTGTTGTCGGTGAGGTCGTTGACCGCGACGATCTCGATGTCCGCTCCCTGCGCGAGAGCCGCGCGGAAGTAGTTGCGTCCGATGCGGCCGAAGCCGTTGATACCGATCTTGACAGACACTCAGGTCTCCCTGTTTCTCGTGCGCGGTGCGCAGCAAAAGTGCATACGCGATGCGCGGGGGTTTTTGGCTGAGATGGCGTCCCGACGAGACTGAGCCCGTCGGGACGCGACCCGATTACGACAGTACCAGCAGGCCGTTCGTCTTCTCGCGGGCGACCTCGAACCGCTGGGCGACGTTCTCCCAGTTGGCGATGTTCCAGGCGGCCTTGACGTAGTCGGCCTTGACGTTCAGGTAGTCGAGGTAGAAGGCGTGCTCCCACATGTCGAGCTGGAACAGCGGCACGGTTCCCTGAGCCGTGTTCGACTGCTGGTCGAACAGCTGCTGGATGATCAGTCGCTGACCGATCGAGTCCCAGCTGAGCACCGACCAGCCGGAGCCCTGGATGCCGAGCGCGTTGGCGGTGAAGTGCGCCTGGAACTTCTCGAACGAGCCGAAGAACTCGTCGATGGCGGCCTTGAGCTCGCCCTCGGGCTGTCCACCGCCGGTCGGCGACAGGTTGGTCCAGAAGATGGAGTGGTTGACGTGGCCGCCGAGGTTGAACGCGAGGTCCTTCTCGAGCTTGTTCACGTTGGCCAGGTTGCCGGTCTCACGAGCCTCGGCGAGCTGCTCGAGCGCGGTGTTCGCGCCCGCGACGTAGGTCGCGTGGTGCTTGTCGTGGTGCAGCTCCATGATCTTGCCGCTGATGTGCGGCTCCAGTGCTGCGAAGTCGTACGGGAGGTCGGGGAGCGTGTAGGTCGCCATATCGCTTTCATCCAATCCGCGCCGCGCCGCGGCGCTTGCCGATCCTCCGCGCCACCGAAGTGCGGTGCGGAGCGGACTTAACTCATCCTAGTGACGACAACGCGTCGTCGACCCTGATCCTTCCCCGATATGACGAAGCGAGGCGACCCCTTGACAGGGATCGCCTCGCTGGTGTCTGCGGACGTCTCAGACGTCGAGTCCGGCGGGGACGGCGGCCTCCGTACCGGGGATGCCCTCCTGCTGCGCACGCTTGTCGGCCATCGCCAGAAGGCGACGGATGCGACCAGCCACTGCATCCTTGGTCATCGGCGGTTCGGCGTGGTGGCCGAGCTCGTCGAGGCTGGCGTCTCGGTGTGCGAGGCGCAGCTCACCTGCGACCTTGAGGTGGTCGGGCACGTCGTCTGCGAGGATCTCGAGGGCGCGCTCGACGCGGGCGCACGCGGCGACCGCCGCCTGCGCGGAACGGCGCAGGTTGGCGTCGTCGAAGTTGACCAGGCGGTTCACACCGGCGCGCACCTCGCGACGCTGGCGCATCTCCTCCCAGGCGACAGCGGTCTTTTGCGCGCCCATCTCGCTGAGGATCGTGCGGATCGCCTCGCCCTCGCGCACGACGACGCGCGGCATGCCGCGCACCTCACGGGCCTTGGCGGCGACGCCCAGACGATGCGCGGCACCCACGAGGGCCATCGCCGCCTCCGAGGATGGGCACGACACCTCGAGCATCGCGGAGCGGCCGGGCTCACTGAGGGTTCCGGCGGCGAGGAACGCACCTCGCCACAGTCCGGCGATCTCGGCGCGAGAGCCGGTCGTCAGGCGGTTGGGGAGGCCGCGCACCGGACGGCGACGCTGGTCGAGGAGCCCCGTCTGACGCGCGAGGGTCTCGCCCGCGGCGATCACGCGGACCGCCCACCGCGCGCCGTCGTTCGCGGTGCTCGACTGCACCTGGGCGATCTCCGGGCGCACGCCGTAGATCTCAGCGAGGTCGCGGGCGACGCGCTGGGCGAGCACTTCTGCATCCACCTCGGCCTCGACGGCGACCCGGCCGGCGATCGAGTGCAACCCACCGGCGAACCGGAGGATCGATGTGACCTCCGCGACGCGCACCGTGGGGGGTGCATTGCGGATGCTGACTAGCTCAGCCTTGACGTCGGTGGTTAGTGCCACGACACTCCTCTACGCTCACGCGCCGGATCGCGACGCAAACCTCCAGCTTACTCGGATGGAGGCGGTTGCTACTCCCGGCCGAGGTCCCGATGCCGCACGTTGACGGCCACTCCGGGCACCGCTGCGAGACGGCGCGCGAGCTCCTCGGTCATCGCGACCGAACGATGCTTGCCGCCGGTGCAGCCGATCGCCACCGTCGAATGACTCTTGTTCTCGCGCTGGTATCCCTCGAGGACGGGCGTCAGAGCGGCGGCGTAGGCGTCGAGGAACTCGGCCGCGCCCTCGCGAGACAGCACGTAGTCGCGCACCGACTCGTCCTGACCGGTCAGCCCACGCAGCTCCTCGTTCCAGAACGGGTTGGGGAGGAATCTCATGTCCGCCACGAGATCCACATCGGTCGGGAGCCCGTACTTGAAGCCGAAGCTCATCAGCGTCACCCGATGACGCGCGGCGCCCTCTTCGGAGAACAGCTCCGACACCTGCGTGGCGAGCTGGTGGATGTTGAGCGACGACGTGTCGATCACGAGATCCGCCGCCTCGCGGATCGGTGCGAGCTTCGAACGCTCCGTGCGGATGCCGTCGAGAAGCGTGCCGTCTCCCTGGAGGGGCTGTGGTCGGCGGACGGCCTCGAAACGGCGCACGAGCACATCGTCCGAGGCGTCGAGGAAGAGGATCCGGATCGACCCGCGCGAGCGCAGCGCACGAGTCACGCCGGGGAAGTCGTCGAAGAGATTGCGCCCTCGGACATCGACCACCGCGGCGATCTTCGGGAGCGACGTGCCGCCCATGTCGGTGAGGTCGAGGAGAGGACGGAGGATCTGCGGCGGCAGGTTGTCGACGACGTACCACCCGAGGTCCTCGAGCGCGTTCGCGACCGTCGTGCGTCCTGCGCCCGACATGCCCGTGACGATGAGGAACTCGCCTTTGTCCCCGTCAGCCATGGTTGACTCCTTCTCCCCCGCTACGCCAAGCCTAGCGACTGCGCGCTACCGCGTGGACAGATGCGAGTGGATGTTCCGCGCGAGGACTGGACCGATCCCCTGAACCTCCTCGATCTCCGCCGGGGCGGCCGACTTGAGAGCCGTGACCGAGCCGAAGTGCTTGAGCAGGACCTTGATGCGGGCGGCTCCGAGCCCCGGGACCTCGGCGAGGACCGTGGTGATGTCACCCTTGCGCCGCTTGCGCTGATGGGTGATGGCGAATCGGTGCGCCTCATCACGCAGGCGCTGGAGGAGATAGAGGGATTCGCTGGTGCGCGGCAGGATCACGGGGAAGTCCTCCCCGGGCAGCCAGATCTCCTCGAGCCGCTTCGCGATGCCGCAGACGGCGATCTCGGTATGTCCCGCATCGCGGAGGGCCCGTGCGGCGGCCTCGACCTGCGGCTGACCGCCGTCGACGAGCAGCAGCTGGGGCGGGTAGGCGAAACGCGGCTTGCGCTTGACCTCGGCCACGACCCCCTCCGCGAGTGCGTCCTCGACCGCCTGCTCCTCGGGATCCTGCTCCTCGGGGCGGTCGAGATAGGCGAGACGACGCCGGAGAACCTGATACATCGAGTCCGTGTCGTCGGTGGTCTCCGCGATGTTGAACGAGCGGTACTGGTCTTTTCGCGGCAGCCCGTCTTCGAACACCACCATCGACGCGACGACGTTCGTGCCGCCGAGGTGCGAGATGTCGAAGCACTCGATGCGCAGGGGCGCCTCACTCATGCCGAGAGCATCCTGCAGGTCGGTCAGAGCCTGGGTGCGCGCGACGTAGTCGCTCGTCCGACGGGTCTTGTAGCGGATCAGCGCCTGCTGCGCGTTGAGCGTGGCGGTGCGCATGAGATCGGCGCGCTGACCGCGCTGAGCGACCGCGATCTCGACCTTCTTGCCGCGTCGTTCACGCAACCAGACCTCGAGATCGGCAGCGTCGTCCGGCAGCGTCGGCACGATGATCCGCCGGGGCACATCCTGCGCATCGCCGTACGCTCGCTGGAGCACCTGATCGACGAGATCGGCCGAGGAGATGTCGATCTCCTTCTCGATCGTCATCGCACGGACTCCGCGCACGCGTCCGCCGCGGATCACGAAATGCTGCACGGCGGCGGCGAGCTCGTCCTCCGCGATCCCGAACAGATCGGCATCCTCGTCGCTCGCCAGCACCAGCGCGCTCTTGCCGAGCACGGCCTCGATCGCGGAGAGCTTGTCGCGGTACTTGGCCGCCGCCTCGTAGTCCATCGCCGCCGAGGCCGCGAGCATCCGTCGGGTCAGCTCTCGCGTGAACCGCTCATCGCCCCCGGCCATGAACGCGACGAAGTCGTCGACCATGGCGCGATGCTCCTCGATCGTCACGGTCATCGAGCAGGGGCCGCCGCACTTGCCGATCTGCCCGGGGAAGCAGGGCCGTCCCGTCTGCATCGCCCGCTTGTAGCTCGAGTCGCTGCACGTGCGGATGGGGAACGCCTTGACCATCAGGTCGATCGTCTCGTGCACCGCCCACACCTTGGGGTACGGGCCGAAGTACCGTGCGCCGGGGATCTTGCGGTTCCTGGTCACGATCACCCTCGGCGCTTCGTCGCCGAGGGTGACGGCCATGAACGGATAGGACTTGTCGTCCTTGTATCGCACGTTGAAGGGCGGATCGAACTCCTTGATCCACATGTACTCCAGCTGCAGGGAGTCGACGTCGGTCGGCACGACGGTCCACTCGACGGACGATGCCGTCGTCACCATCCGACGGGTGCGCTCGTGCAGGGTGCGCAGCGGGGCGAAGTAGTTCGACAGACGCTGACGGAGGTTCTTCGCCTTGCCCACGTAGAGCACACGCCCGTCGGCGTCCCTGAACCGATACACGCCCGGGTTGGTCGGTATCTCACCCGCCCGCGGCTTGTACGGGAGCACGTCGGCCATCAGCTGGCCTTCCGCGCGGAGCGCCCCTCATCCAGGATCTCGGCGAGGAACTGGCCGGTGTGACTCTCCTCGACCCGGGCGATCTGCTCGGGTGTGCCGGTGGCGAGGATCTCGCCTCCGCCCGAACCGCCCTCGGGACCGAGATCGATGACCCAGTCCGCCGACTTGATCACGTCGAGGTTGTGCTCGATCACGATGACCGAGTTGCCCTTGTCGACGAGTCCGTTGAGCACCTCGAGCAGCTTGCGGACGTCTTCGAAGTGAAGGCCCGTGGTCGGCTCGTCGAGCACGTAGATGCTGCGGCCGTTGCTGCGGCGCTGGAGCTCGGTCGCGAGCTTGACGCGCTGCGCCTCGCCTCCCGACAGGGTCGTCGCAGACTGGCCGAGGCGCACGTATCCGAGACCCACGTCGACCAGCGTCTTCATGTAGCGGTGGATCGCCTGGATGGGCTCGAAGAACTCTGCAGCCTCGGCGATCGGCATCTCGAGGACCTCGGCGATGTTCTTGCCCTTGTAGTGCACGGCGAGCGTGTCGCGGTTGTAGCGCTTTCCGTGGCAGACCTCGCAGTCGACGTACACGTCGGGCAGGAAGTTCATCTCGATCTTGATCGTGCCGTCGCCCGAGCAGGCGTCGCAGCGCCCGCCCTTGACGTTGAAGCTGAACCGCCCCGGCTGGTAGCCGCGGACCTTCGCCTCGGGCGTCTCGCTGAACAGCGAGCGGATCCTGTCGAAGACTCCGGTGTAGGTCGCGGGGTTCGATCGCGGCGTGCGACCGATCGGCGCCTGGTCGACGTGCACGACCTTGTCGAGGTTGTCGAGGCCGGACACGCGGGTGTGCTTGCCGGGAACCGTGCGTGCACCGTTGAGGCGCGACGCGAGCACCTGGTAGAGGATGTCGTTGACCAGGGAGGACTTGCCCGAGCCGCTGACACCCGTGACGGCCGTCAGGACGCCGAGCGGGAAGTCGACGCTCACGTTCTTGAGGTTGTTCTCCCGCGCACCGACGACGCTGATCTTGCGCTTCTTGTCGAGCTTGCGGCGCTTCGTCGGCGTCGGGATCTCCCGGACCCCCGAGAGGTACTCCCCCGTCATCGAGGCCGGCTCGTTCAGCAGAGCAGAGTATGGCCCCGAGTGCACGACCTCGCCGCCGTTCACACCGGCCCCCGGTCCGATGTCGACGACCCAGTCGGCCGCCTCGATCGTCTCCTCGTCGTGCTCGACCACGATGAGGGTGTTGCCCAGATCGCGCAGCTTCAGCAGAGTGTCGATCAGGCGTCGGTTGTCGCGCTGATGAAGGCCGATGGACGGCTCGTCGAGGACGTACAGGACGCCCGTGAGGCCGGAGCCGATCTGCGTGGCCAGGCGGATGCGCTGCGCCTCACCGCCCGACAGCGAGCCCGCGGAGCGGCTGAGGTTGAGGTACGACAGACCGACCTGCAGCAGGAAGTCGAGCCGAAGACGGATCTCCCGGAGCACCTGAGCGGCGATCTTCGCCTCGCGGTCGGTGAGGACCAGGGTCTCCATGAACGCGCGGGCGTCGACGAGGCTGAGGTGCGAGACCTCGGCGATCGAGTGCCCGTGCACCTGCACCGCGAGCACCTCGGGCTTCAGCCTGTTGCCGTCGCACACGGGGCACGGCACCTCGCGCAGGTACTCACCCCAGCGCGCCCGCTGGGTGTCGGACTCGGCCTGCGCGTACTGGCGCTCGATGTAGGGCACGACGCCCTCGAACCCCGACGCGTAGCGCATCTCCCGGCCGTACCGGTTCTTGAACTTGACCGTCACCTTGTAGTTGTCGCCGCGGAGGATCGCGTCCTGCACATCGACCCGCAGATCCTGCCACGGGGTGTCGAGCGAGAAGTTGAGGTCGGCGGCCAGCCCCTCGAGCAGGCGCTCGTAGTACTGGAAGAGGCCCTTGCCCTGGGTGGTCCAGGGGATGATCGCGCCTTCGCGGATCGAGAGCTCTTCGTCGCCGAGCATCAGGTCGACGTCGACCGACATGCGCGTGCCGAGGCCGGAGCAGGCCGGGCAGGCGCCGAACGGTGCGTTGAACGAGAAGGTGCGGGGCTCGATCTCGGTGAGCGTGAGCGCGTGGCCGTTCGGGCACGCGAGCTTCTCGGAGAACGACTGCCAGGCGTCGTCGCCCTCTTCATCGACGAAGTTCACCTGCACGACGCCGCCGGCGAGTCCGAGCGCCGTCTCGACCGAGTCGGTGACACGGCCGAGGATGTCGTCGGCCGCCACGAGGCGATCGACGACGACCGCGATGTCGTGCTTGTAGCTCTTCTTCAGCGTGGGCGGCTCGGCGAGCTGGATCAGGTCGCCGTCGACGATGGCACGCGAGTATCCCTTGGCGCCGAGCTCGCGGAACAGGTCGACGAACTCGCCCTTCTTCTGGGAGACGATCGGCGCGACGATCTGATAGCGCGTGCGGTCGGGAAGCCCCATGAGCTGATCGGCGATCTGCTGCACGGTCTGCCGCTGGATGCGCTCACCGCACTCCGGGCAGTGCGGGATGCCGATTCGCGCCCAGAGCAGGCGCATGTAGTCGTAGATCTCGGTGATCGTGCCGACCGTCGAGCGCGGGTTGCGGTTGGTCGACTTCTGATCGATCGACACCGCCGGGCTCAGCCCCTCGATGAAGTCGACGTCCGGTCGATCGACCTGGCCCAGGAACTGCCGCGCGTACGCGCTCAGCGACTCGACGTAGCGACGCTGCCCTTCGGCGAAGATCGTGTCGAACGCGAGACTGGACTTTCCGGAACCGGACAGGCCGGTGAACACGACGAGCGAGTCGCGTGGGATGTCGATGTCGACGTTCTTGAGATTGTGGACGCGGGCACCGCGAACACTGAGTTTTCCTGGGGTTGCAACCGGGACGATAGGCACCGATCAAGTCTACGAGGGGCCACGGACATTGGCTCCGTGAGGCCTCACAGGAAGAGGCCCGTGTTCAGCGGGTGCCGCGATTGGCGCCGACGATCAGCAGCACCGCAGCCGCTACGACGGCTCCCGCGGATGCGGCGACGGCCCACGGCAGCGCCGGCGTCGCGCCCGCCGTGCCGAGCATGACGGCGACGGTCACCGGCTGCGCGATCGCCTGCACGACGAGAACACGCACCGCGCTGCGCCGCAGGGCACCGAGCACGATGCGCGACCCCCGCGGAACGACCAGGGCGAGCGAGGTGAGCACGTGCAGGAGGTGCACCACGAGCACGGCCAGCATCGCCCGACCGAGATCGGGTTCGGAGGTGAGCATCCCGATCACGATGCACGCGATCGCGCCCCATGCGCCGAACGTGGGCGGAAGCACCGCGCCGAGCAGCGCGAGGATCACCGCCGTCCACTGCCAGCCGACCAGCGGGCACAGCAGGAACGCACCGGCGGCCGCGACGGCGACGAGTGCCATCCGCAGGACCAACCACGACACCGCGGGCGCCGTCTCGAGCGAGTCGTTCGCCGTTCTCATCGTCGGACCCCCGCGATACTCGCCAGCACAGCGGCCGGATCGTCCGCCCAGGTCACCAACTCGACCCCCGCACCCTCGAGATCCGAGAAGACGTTCTCCCTCTCTGCCAGCACGGTGCGCAGGCCGATCGTCTGCTGACGGTTCAGCCGCGTGCGGTCCAGACGGGGCAGCACATCGACGGCGATCACCCGATGACCGCTCGCGCGCCACAGCAGGGCCGTCTGCGCGGCGGCGCCCTCGAAGAACGCCGAGAGCACGAAGACGACGGAGCCGTGAGGCACGTGCGGGGTCCTGCGGAAGCTCGCGTCTTCGCGCGCCTGTCCCGTCGCTGCGATCGCGGCCTCCACGCGCGCGAGATGCCGCGATCCGCTCCCGCTCCGCAGCGAGCGTCCCCCGTTCACGAGCACGTGCAGGGCGACGCGATCGCCGTCGGCGACCGTCGCGACGGCGATCGCCCTGGCCGCCTGACGAGCATTGTCGAGAGACGTCACGCCACTGCGCTCGAAGTCGCCGCTTCCCCACATCGAGACCACCTCGCCGAGGTCCTCCGAGGTGTCCATGGCGATCACGACGGAGGCATCGCTCAGAGTGTGCGTCCGGCGCACGAGGAGGTCGCCCGGCCGCCGCGCCATCCTCGCGGTCGCCCGCCAATCGACCCGCCTCAGCTCGTCGCCGGGCGCGAAGGCGTGGATGTCTCGGAAGTCTCCGCCCTGCCCCGGTCTGCGCCCCTCGTGAGCGCCGTGCAGCCCGGTCAGCCGTCGCGGAAGAGGCACGTCGTCGATGGGGATGAGCGACGGCGACACCTGCCGCCGGTCTGCCACCGTCTCGGAAGCTGCCCCCAGCACCGCCCCGTCGAACGCGAGCCCGCGGGTCGCCGCCTGCACGGGCACGCCCGGTCCCGAATGCAGCACTCGGCTGCGCGCGACGATCGGGCTCCCCCGCCCCGGCACGAACACGCGACGGGTCCGACGCTCCGACTGGACGATGACGACCTCGACCGCATCCGCATCGCTGGCGACGGTGATCGACGTGCGCAGCTCTCCGTCGCCCGTCGGCAGCGATTCCACCGTCGGCCGGGCGCCGACTCCCGTGGTCCCCCGTGCCAGGGCGAACGCACTCCAGAGCGCCGGGGGAAGCCCCATCGCGACGATGTCCGGACGGGAGAACAGCAGCCCGATCACCGCGAGGAGCACGGCGCCGCCGACCGCGACAGCCAGCGACGGGCTCCAGCGGGCACTCGCGCTCCCGTCTGTCATCCGAGCGCCCGCACGGTCGGCGGGACAGCGATCTGGCCGATGACCGATCGCACCACGTCGGCGGCGGATGCTCCCTGCGACCAGGCCTGAGGGGTGAGCGTGAGACGGTGCGCCAGGACGGGCACGGCGATCCGCTTGATGTCGTCGGGACGGACGAAGTCCCGGCCGTCCAGCGCCGCCAGTGCGCGGCCCAGCAGCACGAGACCGAGCGAGCCGCGCGGCGACGCCCCGACCTCGACCTGGGGCGCTCCCCGCGTCGCGCGTACGATCTCTACGCAGTATCGGGTGATGTCCTGGTCGACGTGGATGGCCTCCACCGCCGCCTGGAGCTCGGCGAGGCGGGGCGCATCGACGACGGACGGTACATGCGTGGCCTCCTCCTGCCGGAGCACGCGATTCTGCAGGATCTGCGCCTCGCCCTCTGCCTCGGGGTAGCCGATCGAGAGACGGACCATGAACCTGTCGAGCTGCGCCTCGGGGAGGGCGTACGTGCCCTCGAACTCGATCGGATTCGAGGTCGCGATGACGTGGAACGGCGCAGGCAGCGGGAAACTGTTCCCCTCGACGGTGACCTGCCGCTCGGCCATCGCCTCGAGCATCGCCGACTGCGTCTTGGGAGTGGTGCGGTTGATCTCGTCGGCGAGCAGCAGGCCGGTGAAGATCGGACCGGGGCGGAAGACGAACTCGCCGGAATCCGGTGCGTAGACGTAGGACCCCGTCACATCGCCCGGGAGCATGTCGGGGGTGCACTGGAGCCGCCGGAAGGAGAGGCCGAGCGCGGAGGCGAGGCTTCGGGCGGCCAGGGTCTTCCCCAGGCCCGGAACATCCTCGAACAGGACGTGCCCGCCGGCCAGGATCGAGGCCAGGGCGATCTCGAGGGGATCGTCCATGCCGACCACGACGGTGCGGACGGCCGTCAGAATCTGTGCTCCGGTGTCGGCGATCTCTCTGGCGGTGGTCATGTCAGCTCCTTGATCGAGGGGGCGGCGGGGTGCGATCGGGCGCAAGGCGATCGATCGCGTCGAGCGCATGCTCGATGTCGGCGATGGTGGTCCTCGGGCCGGTCAGCCGAGCCCAGAGGTCGGGACCGAGCAGCGCTGCGGCCGCCTCGCGGTGGGCGGCGTCGTCGGGGTCTACTCCCCGCCGCAGGAGGCGATGGCGCAGGATGTCGCGGACCCGCTTCGTGATCTGCTGGCCGGCGAGGCCCGTGTGCGTGTTCAGCGCCCACGACATCCGTGAGATCTCCGTCGGACGACGTTCGCGCTCGGCGGCGATGTGCGGGGCGTCGGAGCCGGGCTCGACGGGAATCGCGAGCTGCGCCAGAAGCGCGGCCGCTCCCGCGAGCATGCTCCACCCGATGACGAAGGGCCACGTGAATCCGAAGGCGATCAGAGCGAGCGCGACCGCGATCACGAGGCCTGTCGCGACGAGGCTCCCCCGGAGCGTCATCGCCACACCCCCTCGATCCGCCGGAGGGCATGCCGCGCGGTGTCGCGGTCGTGCTCGGACGCGACATGCGTTCCGAACCGCACGCGCTCGTACAGGTCCAGCAGCTGAGCGGCTTCGTCGGCGACTCCTGCCCGCAGGGTGATGATGCGGAGCACGAACTCGCCGGGCGTCTCGCTCGTCGCGCGCCGAACCCCGGCATCCGCTGCCGACTCCTCGAGGCCGACCCATGCCGCGACGATCGCGTCGGACGGGGCGGCCCTGTCTTCGATCGCCCGCAGTGCGCCGACGATGCCGCGCTGGATCACCGGGACGGCGACGTCCGACTCCGGGGTCGCATCGATCCCCGTGAGCGCGGAGGACACCTCGGCGGCATCTCGACGTCGGAGCGGTCTGTCGCGCCACGCTCGGATCAGAGTCCGGACGATCAGCGCGAGCAGGGCGATCAGCGCGGCACCCACGAGGACCATCAGGATGATCCCGAGGGTCTGCGCGATCGCGGCTCCGGTCGGGTCCATCTCGACGTCCTCCGGCAGCCCGGTGCCCGCAGGATCCGTCGTCGGCATCGGCTCGGCAGGGGCCGGGGTGAACAGCGAGTCGGGACGGAAGGTCGGCGCTCCCTGCACGGTCGCGGCGATCATGGCGACGGTGAAGAGCACGACGACCGCACCCACCAGCCCGGCCCCTCGGACACCCCCGCCCGTGCGACGTGTCGAGTGGGGGCGCGGCATGCCCAACACCCTATGTCGCAGTCATCCCTGGATCGGACGGCGACCCGCGAAAGCCGACAACCCGTCGCGGAGGGCGGCGATCTGCTGCAGGTCCATGCCGACCGCGGCCATGACCTGCCGCGGGACGTCGAGCGCACGATCGCGCAGCGCTCGCCCGGCGTCGGTCAGCGTGATCTCGAGGCGCCGTTCATCCTGCGCGCTGCGCTGTCTGGCCACCAGTCCATCGGCCTCGAGCCGTTTCACGAGGGGCGAGGCCGTCGCCGGCTCGAGCGCGAGGTCGGCGGCGAGGTCATGGAGCGGGCGCGGCGAGCGTTCCCACAGGGCCAGCATGACCAGGTACTGCGGATGTGTGAGACCCAGCGGCTCCAGGATGGGCCGATAGATCGCCACGACGTTCCGGGCAGCCGTGACCAGGGCGAAGCAGAGCTGATTGTCCAGCTGGAGCAGATCGTCGGATGCCGTCACGGCATCGACTATACAACGGCACTAATGGTTAGTACACTAAGCAACATGGCACACCCGAAGGATCGCGCTCCTCTCCGCTCCCGGATCCGGGAGGCCGGCGGCCTGTACGCGTGGATCAACTCGAACCTCATCCGGTTCGCGGGACCCGCGTCGGTCGGTCCGTATGAGAAGACTCCCCCGCCGACCGCCACCGAACGCGCCGAGCGCGCGTGCCCGCTGTGCGGCGCCGCGATGAGTGCACACGAGATCGACCGCTCGGGCCCGAAGACACTGGTGCACTGCCCCTGACCCGCGCGATGCGACCCGCGCGACCCCCGTGGTGTCAGCTCGGATGCGGAGCGTCTTCTCGCGCGACATCGAGCCAGAAGGCGAGGTCATCGTCGGTCGCGAGAGCGGCGGGCGACACATCCAGCCAGCCCGTTCCCATCGTCCGCGGCCCCATCACCGCGGTGGCGACGCCGGACCGCGTGATCAGCGTGGCACCGTGCTCCTCGTCCACCCGCACGAGGAGCACTCCGCCGTTCCGCGCTCCGACGAGGATGTGCCCGCCGAGCAGGAACGCGCGCGTGCCGAACATCCGCTTCTCCTCGACATCGGAGTCGATGGTCAGCAGCGCGCGCACGCGGTCGGCGAGTTCTTCTCCTGCCGCGTCCATCTCGTTCCTTCCGCTCTCTGACGCTCGGTGTCAGCCTCAGGCGTGCCCGGCCCGCTCCATCGCCCGCAGCTCCTTCTTCATGTCCTGCACCTCGTCGCGCAGTCGACCGGCGAGCTCGAATTTGAGCTCGGCCGCGGCGGCGAGCATCTGGTCGGACAGGTCCTGGATCACCGCCTCCAGCTGCTGAGCGCCCTCGGCCGCGATGCCCGTGCGTCGAAGGTTCGGCGTCGGCGACTTGCCCTTTCCCGTCGCGCGACCGCGGTTCGCCATCATGTCGGCCGTGTCCGCGCCCTCACGCGCCAGCACCTCGGTGATGTCGGCGATCCGTTTGCGCAGAGGCTGCGGATCGATCCCGTTCTCCGTGTTGTAGGCGATCTGCTTCTCGCGACGACGGTCGGTCTCTTCGATCGCCTTGGCCATCGAGTCGGTGATCTTGTCGGCGTACATGTGCACCTCGCCCGACACGTTTCGGGCCGCGCGTCCGATCGTCTGGATGAGAGACGTGCCGGAGCGCAGGAAGCCCTCCTTGTCGGCGTCGAGGATCGCGACGAGCGACACCTCCGGCAGATCGAGTCCCTCACGGAGGAGGTTGATTCCGACGAGCACGTCGTACACGCCGGCCCTCAGCTCGCTGAGCAGCTCGACACGACGGAGGGTGTCGACATCGGAGTGCAGGTACCGCACCCGCACTCCGTGCTCCCCCAGGAAGTCCGTGAGCTCCTCGGACATCTTCTTGGTGAGAGTGGTGACGAGCACACGCTCATCGCGCTCGACGCGCACCCTGATCTCCTCGAGCAGGTCGTCGATCTGTCCCTTGGAGGGCTTCACGATGATGTGCGGATCGACCAGGCCCGTCGGACGGATGATCTGCTCGACCACGCCGTCGGCGATGCCCATCTCGTATTTGCCGGGCGTCGCCGACAGATACACGGTCTGCCCGATCCGGTTCTTGAACTCGTCCCAGCGCAGCGGCCGGTTGTCCATCGCGCTCGGCAGGCGGAACCCGTGGTCGACGAGTGTGCGCTTGCGCGACGCGTCGCCCTCGTACATCGCTCCGATCTGCGGCACGGTCACGTGCGACTCGTCGATCACGAGCAGGAAGTCGTCGGGGAAGAAGTCGAGCAGCGTGTGAGGCGGCTCGCCGGGCTGACGACCGTCCATGTGCCGCGAGTAGTTCTCGATCCCGGAGCAGAAGCCGAGCTGCTGCAGCATCTCGAGGTCGAAGGTCGTGCGCATCCGCAGGCGCTGGGCTTCGAGCAGCTTGCCCTGACGCTCGAACTCCGTGAGCCGCTCCTCGAGCTCATGCTCGATCGTGCCGATGGACCGCTGGATCACGTCGGTTCCCGCGACGTAGTGCGATGCGGGGAAGATCGGAACCGCATCGAGCTTCTCGATGACCTCGCCGGTGAGAGGGTGCAGGGAGTAGAGCGCCTCGATCTCATCGCCGAACAGCTCGATGCGGATCGCGTGCTCTTCGTACACCGGGATGATCTCGATCGTGTCGCCGCGCACGCGGAAGTTGCCGCGCGAGAAGTCGACGTCGTTGCGGTTGTACTGCATGGCGATGAACTGCCGGATGAGCGCGTCACGGTCGTACCGCTCCCCCACCTGCAGGGCGACCATGGCGCGAAGATATTCTTCCGGTGCGCCGAGACCGTAGATGCACGACACGGTGGAGACCACGATCACGTCGCGGCGGCTGAGCAGCGAGTTCGTGGTCGAGTGGCGGAGACGCTCGACCTCGGCGTTGATCGACGAGTCCTTCTCGATGAAGGTGTCGGTCTGCGGCACGTACGCCTCGGGCTGGTAGTAGTCGTAGTACGACACGAAGTACTCGACCGCGTTGTTGGGCATGAGCTCGCGGAACTCGTTGGCGAGCTGGGCGGCCAGGGTCTTGTTGTGCGCCAGCACGAGGGTCGGGCGCTGCACCTGCTCGACGAGCCAGGCGGTCGTCGCCGACTTTCCGGTACCCGTCGCACCGAGGAGCACGACGTCGGTCTCGCCGGCGTTGATGCGCGATGCGAGCTCGGCGATGGCCTTCGGCTGGTCACCGGCCGGCGCGTACTCGCTGATGACCTCGAACGGACGGACACTGCGCGTGGGTTGCATACCTCCAGCGTAGGCGGGGCCACCGACATCCGGGCCGTGTCGGAGGCCCCGCCTAGAGTGGGGGCGTGATCGAGCTCATCATCGGCACCAGCCTCGCAGCGTCGGCGGGCCTCAACGCGTGGATGCCGCTGTTCCTGCTCGGTCTCGCCGATCATCTGCTGCCCGCTGTCGAGCTGCCGCCCGCGTGGGCATGGCTGTCGAGCGATCTCGCCCTGTGGATCGTGGGGGCCCTGCTGCTCCTCGAGATCATCGCCGACAAGATCCCCGCCCTCGACTCGATGAACGACATCGTCCAGAGCATCCTGCGTCCGGCGGCCGGGGGCATCGCGTTCGGGGCGGGATCGGGCGCGCAGACCGTCGCCGTCGACGATCCTGCCGCGTTCTTCGCCGACCACCAGTGGGTTCCCGTGGTCGTCGGCATCGCCGTCGCGCTCGTGGTCCACATCGTCAAGGCGACGGCGCGTGTCACCGCCAACGCGGCGACGGGCGGCCTCGCCGCCCCTGTCCTCAGCGCGGCCGAGGACGGCACGTCATTCGCTCTCGCGGCGGCCGCGATCGTCGTGCCGATCCTCGCGGCTGCGCTGCTCGTCGGTCTCGTCGTCGCCGTGATCGTCGTCGTCCGTCGGCGGGCCCGCCTGCGACGTGAGCGTCATCGCGTGGGCCGGGCGACGTGAGCTCGCCGAGGCGACGTCGAGGCTGAGGACTCAGCCCCGACCGTCGGGCGTCTTACGCAGTGCGGAGGAGGCGATCGCGGCGGCGATCGCGCACATCGCGAGGATCGCGACAATGAACCACATCCAGTCGACTGCACCGAACACGATGCCCAGCGCCCAGCCGAACAGACTCGACCCGGCGTAGTAGCCGAAGTAGTACAGCGACGATGCCTGTGCCCGGTGATCGGAATCCGCCGCCGCCGGCGCCCACCCCGAGGCGACCGCGTGAGCCCCGAAGAAGCCTCCGGTGAAGAGCAGGAGGCCGGCGAGCACCACGAGGGTGACTGGGGCGAGCATCGCCACGGCTCCCGCTGCCATCACGGCGATCGACGCCAGGAGCACCGGGTACCGCCCCACCCGAGAGGCCAGCGTGCCCGCCCAGGGCGACGAGACGGTGCCGGCGAGATAGGCCAGGAAGAGCAGGGTGACGATCCAGACCGGAAGAGCGAACGGGGGCGCCGCGAGGTGGAACCCCAGGTAGTTGTACACCGCCACGAACGCCCCCATGAGGAGAAACCCCTGGGCGTAGAGAGCGAGCTGCGGCGCCGAGCGCAGCGGGGTCAGCAACCGGTTCGACATCCCCGACGAGGCGTGTCCGCGATGTCTCCCGGGAACGAAGCCTCGAGCCCGGGGCGTGAGCCACAGGAACAGCACGGCGGCGAGAGCGCACACGCCGGCGACCGTCCACATCCCGGCACGCCACCCGACCTGCTCGGCGACGATCCCCGACACGATGCGCCCGACCAGTCCCCCCACCGTCGTGCCTGCGATGTAGCTCCCCGCCGCCGCCGCCGCGTGACGCGCCCGCACCTCTTCGCTGAGATACGCGAGTGCCACGGCGGGCACCGCCCCGAGCGCCATGCCCTCGAGGAGACGCAGAGCCAGCAGCATCTCCAGCCCTGTGCTGAACGGCGCCAGCAGCCCCAGCGCGGTCGCCGCGAGCACGCCGATCGCCATGGCCTGAACCCGGCCCAGACGATCCGCGACCATCGACCAGGGGATGACGGCCGCGGCCAGCCCGAGCGTGGCCGCCGACACGGTGAGCGCGGCCGCCGCCGGTGCGATGCCCAGGTCGATCGACAGCGCCGGGAGGACCGCCTGGGGCGAGTAGAGCTGCGCGAAGGTCGCGATGCCGGCGAAGAAGAGTCCGACGATCAGCCGTCGGTACTCGGGGGAACCGGGCGCGTGACCGGAGAACGTCACCTCGACGTGATCCGCTCCCAGAGGGCATCTGTCTGCGCGATCGTCTCGTCGAGCGAACCCGCGGTGTCGATGATCTCGTCGGCGATGGCCAGCCGCCGCTCATCAGACACCTGGGCGTCGATCCGAGCCGCAGCCTCCGAGTCGCTCATCCCGCGCAGGTCGACGAGACGTCGCCGCCGGACCGCGGCAGGGGCATGGGCGACGACGATCAGATCCCACGGGTCGTCCACCCGCGCCTCGACGAGGAGCGGCACGTCGTACACGACCACGCTCTGAGGGTCGCGGCGCGAGGCCTCGTCGAAGCGCCGCTGCGATTCGGCGCGGACGGCGGGATGGACGATCGCATTGAGCTGTCCCAGCCGCTCCCTGTCCCCGAAAACGATGGCCCCGAGCGCCGCGCGATCGAGCGAGCCGTCCTCGACGATGACCTCTGCGCCGAACGTCTCGGCGATGGCAGCGAGAACG
>Ga0308156_1001572_pt1 | contig 25505 bp, 20 predicted proteins | sample PhyAR2_FD_201041 | JGI IMG/M metagenome (GOLD analysis project Ga0308156, IMG submission 201041) | Phyllosphere microbial communities from UC Gill Tract Community Farm, Albany, California, United States - DLSL A.R2 | ecosystem: Host-associated > Plants > Phyllosphere > Unclassified | place: USA... | reverse complement strand
CGGTTTAACCATCCCAACAGTGAAATCGTTGAAGATCGGCTGGCGGTCTATGAGCAGGCGGAGAGCTGTTCGCTGTTCTCTTCCGGTATGTCAGCAATCGCCACTACCCTGCTGACCTTTGCCCGGCCGGGTGAGGTTATTCTGCATTCTCAGCCGCTGTATGGCGGCACCGAAACGCTGCTGAGCAAGACGCTGCACAATCTGGAGATTAAGGCGGTCGGCTTTAGCGACGGCAATGACGAGGCCAAAGTGCGGGAGGCGGCGCAGCAGGCGATGGCGCTGGGTCGGGTAGCGATTATCCTGATCGAGACGCCGGCCAACCCGACCAATAGCCTGGTGAACATCCGTCTGATGGCGCGGATCGCCGATGAGATCGACCAGCAGCAGGGTTCACGTCCGATTATCGCCTGCGACAACACCCTGCTCGGCCCGCTGTTTCAGCAGCCGCTGACGCTGGGCGCGGACCTGTCGCTCTACTCGCTGACCAAATACGTTGGCGGCCATTCCGACCTGATTGCCGGTGCGGCGATGGGCAGTAAAAAGCTGATGGGGCAGGTCCGGGCGCTGCGCAGTGCTATCGGCACTCAGCTCGATCCGCACTCCAGCTGGATGATCAGCCGATCGCTGGAAACGCTGTCGCTACGAATGGAGAAAGCGTTTCACAACGCCGAAGCGGTGGCCGCCTTCCTGCGCGATCATCCTAAAGTGGCGAAACTGCACTGGCTGCCTTATCTGGATGAAGCGAGTGCAGAAGGCAAAACCTACCGCGAGCAGTGCAGCGGAGCCGGTTCGACCTTCTCGTTTGATATTGCTGGCGGCCAGCAGGCAGCCTTCCGTTTTCTCAACGCCCTGTCGCTGTTCAAGCAGGCGGTCAGCCTTGGCGGCACCGAGTCGCTCGCCAGCCATCCCGGCAGCACCACGCACTCCGGTGTGCCGCAGGCGGTGCGTCAGCGTATCGGCATCACTGACGCCACGGTGCGGCTGTCGATTGGTATTGAGAACGCGGGTGACCTGATTGAAGATATCAGGCTGGCGCTGGATCAGGCCTGATTTAGCTGACGGTGAACCCGAGCATCATGCCGGTATCTTCATGCTCCAGCAGATGACAGTGGGCCATATAGGCATGTTCGGCGGCGGCGACGTAACTGAAGCGCACCAGCACTTCACTGCGCCAGCCGTCGACATTCACCATGTCTTTCCAGCCCTGACGATGCGGCGCCGGTGGTTTGCCGTTCTCTGACAGGATACGGAACTGCGTACCGTGAATATGGAACGGATGCAGCATCGCGTCACCCTCGCCGGAAATGGTCCATTTTTCCGTTTCATCCAGTTTTACCGCGAATGACGGCTGGGTCATATTGAATGCCTGGCCGTTGATCTTATTGCCGCTACGGAAATCGTAACCGGCCGGTTGCGCCATGCCGTGCATGCTGTGATCCATCGGCTGATCGTGACTGGCCGCCGGTTTATCGTGCGCCATCGGCATCGTAGGATGAGCGCCTTTGCCCATCGCCTTGTCACCGTAGCGCTGCATCAGCGCCTGCATCCCCTGCTGATCCAGCTGAGGATCCATCATCAGTTGTAGCCAGCGACTGGTCAGCCCCTCGGTTTTCGGCAGCGGCGGCAGCGTTGCCAGCCGATCCGGCAGCGTGCCGCTGGCCATCACCCGCAGCGGTAAAATCTGCACCAGCGGCAGCGGTTGATCGAACGGTGCCAGCGTCATGCCCATCTGCCCGACCGGCAGAGTCACCAGATCAAAAGCCTTACCATCCCCGGTATCGATCATCACTTCAAAGCGCTCGCCCGGCAGCATCGGCAGTGATTCCAGCCTGACCGGCTCTGCCAGCAGTCCGCCATCACTGGCGATGACATAGAGTGGACGCCGATCGCTGGCGGCGATGTCCAGCGAACGGGCATTGCAGCCGTTGAGTAAGCGCAACCGCAGCCAGCCGCGCGGTACGGCTTGCTGCGGATATTGCACGCCATTGGTCAGCATCATGTCACCAAACCAGCCGACCGCAGCGCGCATCACGTCCAGCTGGTAATCGATGCGGCTGCCATCCTGGGTCAGCTGTTTGTCCTGAAAGATCAGCGGTACGTCATCAGCGCCCCACTGAGTAGGCAGCCGCAGTTTGCCGATCTCGTTATCTTCCAGCAGGATCAGCCCCGCCAGTCCCTGTGCCACCTGATGACCGGTTTTCCCGTGCAGATGCGGATGATACCAGCAGGTTGCTGCCGGTTGATCGGGCGTGAAAGAGACCTGCCGGGTGTCGCCAGCGGCGATGCTGGCCTGCGGCCCGCCGTCAACTGCGCCAGGGATCTCCAGCCCGTGCCAGTGCAGCGTCGTCGCTTCGTTCAGCCGGTTATGAATGTTCACCGTGGCGGGCTTGCCGCTTTGCAGCCGGATCGCCGGACCGAGCAAATTGCCGTTATAGCCCCAGGTCGGCACCGCTTTGCCATTCCACTGACTGGTACCCTGCATCGCGGTCAGCGTGTACTGGCCGTTAGCATCCGGCGTCAGCAGCGAGGGAACGGGCAGCAGCGGGCGGCTGGCGGCCATCAGCGAGCGGCTCCAGAGCGGCAGCGCCCCGGCGGCACTCAGGGCGGCGGTGAGTTTCAGGAAATGGCGACGTTGCATGGTGATCATCCTTGTGGCATGAGAGCAGACAGCCTAAACCCTGACCTTATGGGAAGGTCAAGTGTTACCCGCCAGAATGAGCCGAAAAAAGCCGGAGAGCCGCACGGTACGGCAAATTAATCGAAAACCTGATAGCAACTGTGCTAACGTCATTAACAATATCCATTGAAGAGAACGATTATGAAGCAAAGCATTAAGATCCTGCTGCTGACGGGACTCCTTGGCTTCTCCTCCACCAGTTTTGCCCTGAGCGAATCCGAAGCGGAAGATCTGGCCGATCTGACGGCGGTGTTCGTCTATCTGAAAAATGATTGCGGCTATCAGGATCTGCCGGATGCGCAGATTCGTAAAGCGCTGGTGTTTTTTGCTCAGCAGAACCGCTGGGATTTAAGCAACTACAGCAATTACAACATGAAGGCGCTGGGTGAAGAGAGCTATCGTGACCTGAGCGGCATCGCCATCACTAACGATAAAAAATGCAAGTCGCTGGCGCGTGATTCGCTGAGTCTGCTGGCCTACGTCAGATAACCCTCTCCCCTCTCTTCTGCTGGACATTTGACCGTGCAACCACGGTCAGAGTTAGCTATGATGTGCCGCCCATTTTCATGGCGATGTCATCAGAGGAGAGCCCCACCATGGCCCAAAATGAAATGTGGTATGAAACCCTTCATGCCGGTTTTGGCCAGTATTTCACGATTGATAAACAGCTCTATCGTGAGAAAACTGCGCATCAGGATTTAATCATTTTCGAAAATGCCGCGATGGGTCGCGTGATGGCGCTGGACGGTGTGGTACAGACCACCGAGCGCGACGAATTTATCTATCATGAAATGATGACCCACGTTCCTCTGCTGGCGCACGGTGCGGCGAAAAGCGTGCTGATTATCGGCGGCGGCGATGGCGCAATGCTGCGCGAAGTGTCACGTCATCCGCAGATCGAAAAGATCACCATGGTGGAGATTGATGCGGGCGTGGTGACGTTCTGCCGTCAGTATCTGCCGAACCACAGCGCCGGTGCCTACGACGATCCGCGCTTTACCCTGGTGATCGACGACGGGGTTAACTTTGTTAACCAGACCCGCGAAAAATTCGATGTCATCATCTCGGACTGCACCGATCCGATCGGTCCTGGCGAAAGTCTGTTTACCTCAGAATTTTATGCCGGCTGCAAAGCGGCCCTTAATGAAAATGGCATCTTTGTGGCGCAGAATGGCGTCTGCTTCCTGCAGCAGGACGAAGCGGTCAACAGCCATCGCAAACTGGGTCACTATTTTGCCGATGTCAGCTTCTATCAGGCGGCGATTCCGACCTATTATGGCGGCATCATGACCTTTGCCTGGGCCAGTGACAATCCGGCGCTGCGCCAGCTCGATAGCGCGACGTTACAGGCGCGTTTCGAGGCCGCTGGCCTGACCTGCCGTTACTACACACCGGCAATCCATACCGGCAGTTTTGCCCTGCCGCAATATCTGTTGAATGCGTTATCCGCCACGCGCTGATGGCACATTTCTAAGGGGGTGAGTGAAATTGCAAAAGCTAAAACTACATGGCTTCAACAACCTGACTAAGAGCCTGAGTTTTTGTATTTACGATATTTGCTATGCGAATACTGAAGCTGAACGTGATGGTTATATTGCCTATATTGATGAGCAATATAACGCCAACCGTCTGACCGAAATTCTGACCGAGACCTGCTCGATCATTGGTGCCAACGTGCTGAACATTGCGCGCCAGGATTATGAGCCGCAGGGCGCGAGCGTCACCATTCTGGTCAGCGAAGAACCGATCGATCCGAAAGATATCGATAACTCGGAACACCCTGGCCCGTTACCGAATTCGGTGGTGGCCCATCTGGATAAGAGTCATATCTGCGTACACACCTATCCGGAAAGTCATCCGGAAGGCGGACTGTGTACCTTCCGCGCCGATATTGAAGTCTCTACCTGCGGCGTGATTTCACCGCTCAAAGCGCTGAACTACCTGATTCACCAGCTGGAATCTGACATCGTCACGGTCGATTACCGGGTGCGCGGGTTTACCCGTGATGTGAAGGGGATGAAGCACTTTATCGATCACGAAATTAACTCGATCCAGAACTTCATGTCGGAAGATATGAAAGCGATGTATGACATGGTAGATGTGAACGTTTATCAGGAAAACATCTTTCATACCAAGATGTTGCTGAAAGAGTTCGATCTGAAGCACTACCTGTTTAATACCAAACCCGAAGATCTCAGCCCACAGGAGCATAAACGGATTACCGACCTGCTGTGGAAAGAGATGCGTGAAATTTATTACGGCAGAAATATCCCGTCTGTGGGTCTGAAGACGCTGTAATCCTTGCGGGCGGCGCGCTGTGTCTGGCAGCCGCCGCTTACCGTTGTTGCCGCTGGCGGTTATGCCGTCAGCAACAAGCCGATCCCACGCTCCCGCAGCCCATGCCGGGCAGCCTCTTCCAGCCGCTCATCGGTCACAATATCGGTCAGGCTCTCCAACGGCGCGGCGCAAAACAGCGACCAGGAACCATATTTACTGCTGTCCGCCAGCAACACCCGACGCCCGGCATTGGCCAGCAGATCGTGCTTCAGCCCGGCTTTCTCCTCGGTTGGAGTAGTAATGCCGCGCTCAAGGCTCCATGAATTACAACTGACAAAGGCGATATCCGGATTGATGCTGCGCAACAGTCGACGGCCATGTTCGCCAATACAGGACTGGCTGGAGTCGTCGATGCGGCCACCGATAATCGTTACCTCAATCTGCCTGAATTCCGATAAAAACAGCGCAATGTGCAGATCGGCGGTAATCACCCGCAGCGGCAGATGGGTCAGCTGGCGCGCCAGTTCCAGCATAGTAGTACCGGCATCCAGCACCACCGCGTCGCCCGCCTGAACAAAGCTGGCAGCACAGGCGGCTATCGCCTGCTTTTCCGCCAGATTACGCTGCATTTTTTCCAGCGTGGTCGGCTGCGTAGGTATGAACCGGTTGAGGGTGACGCCGCCATGACTGCGGCTGATCACCCCTTCTTTATCCAGCTTAATCAAATCACGTCGAATCGTGGCCGGCGAGGCGGAAATCGCACTGACCAGTTGCTCAACAGTCACCAGATTATGGCTTTTCAGGTAATCCATAATCTGGTCAAGACGGCTCTGTCCCTTCATATTTCCCTATGCGAGCTGCATCGCGAGTTTGATAGAGATCGCCATGCTCTCAGACTTCGCTTTACCTGTCCAGGCGATATCAAACGCCGTGCCGTGGTCCGCCGAGGTGCGGATAAACGGCAGGCCCGCAGTGATGTTCACCCCATCGTAGAATCCCAGCAGCTTCAGCGGAATGTGTCCCTGATCGTGGTACATTGCCACCACCATATCGTACTGCCCTTCCTGACATTGCAGGAATACCGTATCCGGTGGACAGGGGCCCGACACCGCGATGCCCTGTGCTTTCATTGCCGCAATCGCCGGGGCGACCGTAGTCATTTCCTCATCACCAAACAGGCCATTTTCACCGGCGTGCGGATTGACGCCCGCCACGGCGATGCGCGGCTGGGTAAAGCCGACCCGACGCAGGAAGGTGTCCGCCATGCCGATCACCGTCTCAATGCGTGAACGGCTCAGGGTATCGAGGAATTTACGCAGCGCAATATGGGTGGTGACGTGAATGACCTTCAGCTTATCGGTATAGAGCACCATGGCGTAATCCTGAGTGCCGGTCAGGTGCGCCAGCAGTTCAGTGTGACCCGGATAGAGATGACCCGCCGCGTGCAGCGCCTCTTTGTTGAGTGGCGCGGTGGCAATAGCTTGTACCTCGCCCGCCAGCGCCAGTTCGGTGGCGCGCTTCACGCAGCGCCACGCCAGATCGCCCGCCTGCTTCTGCACCATACCTGGCTTTAGCGCTTCAGGATCGGCTAACGGTTCATCGATCACGTTAATGATGCCGGGCGCAAAGTGGGCCGATGCCACCCGATCCACAATCCGCAGTTCCGCCTGTGGCGTAATGTTCATCGCCATAATCCGCCGCAGCGTCGCAGCGCAGCCGACAACCACCGCTGGCACGCCATTCAACTCACCTTCCAACAGCGATTTGATAATGATTTCCGGGCTGATGCCCGCCGGATCGCCCATGGTGACCGCAATAATTTTACTCACTCGACTTCTCCTCAATAAAACCAATGGCTGCTACCAGGGTGTTTTCATCACCAAAGCCACCGGCTTTGGTCATCACCGGCAGGGTAAATTCACTGTTAAGCAGAACCCCGTGCGGCACACAGCCCGCCACCAGGCCCTGAATCTGAAATCCGCTGGCACCCAGAGCCTGAGCGACGGCAATCGCCACGTCGCCGCCAGACAGATAGAGCGCATGCGGGAGCTGGCTGTCACACAACGTGCGGGTCATCTCACCGAGCAACTGACAAATCGCTTCGCCCAGTTGCTGGCGCGTCAGCTGAAACTGCTGGCAGAGCATTTCAATCTCATGCCGCTGTGAAGCATGCTGACAGGTGCGGATCACCGTATGTCGTCCCTGACGTAGCGCCGCTGTGGCTTGTCCCAGCCAGTCCGCTGCATCGGGCCAGGCGGGCTGGCGGAACAGCTGACGGATATCAACATCCACCACCGTCACCTGCCGCTGGGTCGCCAGCGTGGCGATCTGCTGCTGTGCGCGGCTGCTCATCGAGCCGATAACCGCCAGTACCGGTCGTGCTGCGTGGACACCTGCGTCAACCGCCGTACCGCTAACTCTCCTTTCCGCCGATGACGACGGCGCAGGCCGGGCGGCGAGATGGCGGCCCAGTGCCTCGCTTAAGCCTGCCGCACCCACCAGCAGCGGTTTTTCACTCAGCCGTGCCGCGGCTGCCATCAGGCGAGCCAGGTCAGTGTCGTTTTCAGCATCGACCACCAGCACGCCGCGGGCGTCCGTTAAGCGCTGCTCAAGCCGATCGCTGCGCAGGGTGGCGAGATCGATCTGATCCCCGTCGATGTGCAGTTGCTGAAGCACGCTGGCGCTGACGATGGGGGTTTTGGGATCGCTGGCAAATTCGGTATCAGTCAGCAAACGATCGCCAAGCCAGACCTGACCGGCACGCGTAGTGCGGCCGAGGTACGGCACGGCCGGTGCTACCAGCGCCAGACGTTTACCGCTGGCTGCCAGCGCCGCCCGCAGTTCAGCAGCGACATTGCCCCGCAGCGTGGAGTCGATCTTTTTAAACAGCCAGCCCTGCGCAATCTGCGGAGCGTAGTGGCCCACCGCCTCAGTGATCCGCTCTGCCGCCACCACGGGCGTGACTGCCCGACTGTCGGTGCTGATTACCCAGACATCCGCTGCCTCGCTATCTGCAGGCGTCGTTGGGCTGAACAGCACCTGAACCCGGGCACCGGCCTGTGCCAGCCCACTGCCTGCATCATTGGCTCCGGTAAAGTCATCGGCGATGACCACTACCGGGGTTTTCCACCATGACGAACTCATCGTCTCTCCTGTCAGGCTATTGCCGCTGCAATTGATTATATTCAATCATGATTGATTATATGTGAGCAAGATCAAATTAATCGAAATCGATATGTCCTATAAAATTAGCCACAGCAAGGGGATTACGTCAGCGTTACTCTGAGCGATATCAATCATTGCTTCAGAAATTACCAACAAGGGTGTGAGATGAATATCAACAGCACGGTGATCAGCGGCTATCAGACGTTGAACGACATGCGCTATCTGCTCGACGGCATCACGACAGCGTTAGTGGTAACCGATAACAACATTGAAGCCATTCCCGCCGTGCAGGCACTGGTGGGACAACTCCGGCAGCAGATCCCCGGACTCAGTGTGGTGAACAGCGTTCCGCCAGAGCCAGGCCAGCATGATGTGGCGGCGATTGTCAGCGCCCTGCCAGCGCAGGAGGTTGAACTGGTGATTGGCATCGGCGGCGGCAGCGTGCTGGATGTCGCTAAGCTGCTGTCAGTGCTGTGCGCCGGGGATGCGCCGTCACTGGATGCGCTGCTGGCAGGCGAGAAACCGCAGCGCCGCGTTCGCTCGCTGTTGATTCCGACCACCGCCGGGACCGGCTCGGAGGCCACGCCGAATGCGATTCTGGCGATTCCGGAGAAACAGACCAAGGTTGGCATTATTTCACCGGTGATGTTGCCCGACTGGGTCGCGCTGGTGCCGGAACTCACCACCAGCATGCCGCCGCATATTGCTTCATCCACCGGGATTGATGCGCTGTGCCATCTGATTGAGTGCTTCACCGCCACGGTCGCCAATCCGGTGAGCGATAACTATGCGCTGATCGGCATGAAGAAGCTGTTCGCCAGCCTCGAAACCACGCTACGTGAACCACACAATTTAGCGGCGCGACTGGAGATGCTGTGGGCCTCATACTACGGCGGTGCATCGATTGCCCACGCCGGGACGCACCTGGTCCACGCCATGTCCTACCCGCTCGGCGGCAAATATCATCTGCCGCACGGCGTTGCCAATGCCATTCTGCTGGCCCCCTGCATGCGCTTTGTCCGGCCCGCGGCGGTGAGCAAATTTGCTCAGGTTTACGATCTGCTGCCCGAGGCTGATACCGGCTTAAGCGAGGAGCAGAAATCTCATGCGCTGGTCGATTACTTCAGCGCACTGGTTCAGCGCCTGCAGCTGCCGGCCAGCCTGGAAGCGCTGGGCATCAGCCCGGATCACCTGCCCTATTTAGTCGATGCGGCGCTCGACGTGCAGCGCCTGATGAAAAACGTGCCGCTGGCCGTGACGGCGGACGATGTGCGCGCAGTCTACCTGACGCTGTTTCCTTCTCACCCGGCGCAATGAGGATTGCCATGAACAAAAAAATAACCGGGGTACTGACCGCCATCGTTACCACTTTTGATCGCGACGGTGAGTTTAATCCGGCTGCCCAGCGTGAGCAGGTGCGACGCCAGCTCGATGCCGGTAACGGTATTTTCTGCGGCGGCACCAACGGAGAATTCTTTGTGCTGAATCAGCAGGAGAAGATCGCGGTCACCGAAACCTGCGTCGATGAAGTCAACGGCCGTGCGCCGGTGGTGGCGCACATCGGCGAGATATCAACCCGTGAAACCATCCGCCTCGGTAAGCAGATCGCCAGGCTGGGCGTTGATGCCGTCTCGGTGATTACGCCATGGTTCGTGCCGTTAAAGCAGCAGGAGCTGATCGCGCATTACCACGCCGTTGCAGACGCGCTTGAGGTGCCGCTGTTCCTTTACAACATCCCGGCGCGTACCGGCAATACTCTGCAGCCTGACACCGTCAGGACGCTGGCGGCACATCCGAACATCATCGGTATCAAAGATTCAGCCGGCAGCTACCAGAGTCTGAGTGGCTTCCTGCAGGCTGCCGACGGCATCGATCACTTCGATGTGCTGAACGGCCCCGACTCGCTGATTCATCAGGGGTTCGTCGATGGCTGCTCCGCCTGCATTTCCGGGCTGGCAAACGTGGCGCCCGAGGCGATCAACGCCATCTGGGCGCAGTTTAACGCCGGCGATATTGCCGGTTCGCATCAGGCACAGGAGCGCGTCACCGGTTTACGCACCGATCTCTATAACATCGGCTTCTCTCCTGCTGCGGTGAAAAAGGCGGTCAGCCTGCTGGGCTTTGACGTAGGTGACAGCCGCTATGCGGTGCAGTTCAGCGCCGATCAGCAGCAACAGATCCGCCAGATCGTCAATCAGTACCTGCAGTAATCGCCAGCAGGGCGGATGCCCTGCGTCTTCGGCAGGACCGGGGTGAGGTCCTGAAACGACACCGCGAACCGCTCGTGGCTGGCACCAATGACTCATCACCTTTTGACGTGTCGTCAGCCTGCCCTGCCGGGGAACGACCATCATCTTTGTATCCTACCGGTCAGATGAGAACGAACCTGATGGTCGCCATCTGCCAGAACAATCGAGGTCATGATGAAAGCATTTTCTACTGAGAGCACCCTGCTGATCGTTGGCATGGTGGTCGCCTATATCCTGTTTACCACCTGGCTGACCTGGCGGCTGCGCAGCAAAAGCAGCGGTGACTTTATGGAAGGCTCACGCGCGATGCCGGCATTTATCGTCGGCGTGATGCTGATGTCAGAATATATCGGCGCCAAGTCGACCATTGGCACCGCCCAGGCGGCTTTTGAAGATGGCTTTGCCGCCTCGTGGTCGGTGATTGGTGCGGCGATCGGCTTCCCGCTGTTTGGTCTGATCCTGGTGAAACGCATCTATAACACTGGCAAAATCACTATTTCGGGCGCGATTGCCGAGAAATATGGCACCTCAACCAAAAATATCATCTCTCTCATCATGATTTATGCGCTGCTGCTGGTGAACGTCGGCAACTACATCAGCGGCGCAGCGGCCATTTCAACCGTGTTGAAAATCGACCTGACGCAGGCGGCCTTTATCACAGCAGTGGTCAGCACCTTCTATTTTGCCTTCGGCGGGATGAAAGGGGTCGCGTGGGTCACGCTGCTGCACAGCGCGCTCAAATATGCCGGGATCCTGATAATCCTCTTCGTGGCGCTGAAGATGACCGGCGGCGTAGCACCAATGATCGAAAAAATGCCGGCGTTCTACTGGACGTGGGATGGTCACGTCGGGGCCAGTACCATTGTGGCGTGGTTGATCGGGACGGTCGGATCGATCTTCTGTACCCAGTTTGTGATCCAGGCGATCTCATCGACCAAAGATGTGAAGTCCGCGAAGCGTGCCACCTGGGTCGCCTTCTTTTTCTGCCTGCCGATTGGTCTGGCGATGGCACTGATTGGCGTGGCGGCGAAATTTGCCCATCCTGATATCAAAAGCCTGTATGCGCTGCCGGTGTTTCTGCAGGATATGTCACCGTGGCTGGCGGGCATTGTCACCACCTCGCTGGTAGCGTCGATCTTCGTCAGCGTCGGTACCGTGGCGCTGGCGATCGCCTCGCTGGTGGTGAAGGACTTTTACGTGCCCTACCGCAATCCGACCCCGGAGCGTGAATTTAAAATGACGCGCTGGATCTCAATCGCTATCGGCTTCTTCCCGCTGCTGTTCGTGCTGTTCTTCCCGGAAGTGCTGAAGCTGTCATTCTTTACCCGCGCCATTCGTCTGTCGATTACCGTGGTGGCGATCATGGCGTTCTACCTGCCGTGGTTTAAAAGCACCCGCGGTGCCAATGCTGGTTTGATCGGCGCCTGTCTGGCGACGTCGGTGTGGTTCATCCTCGGTAACCCATTCGGCATCGATAATATGTACGTGGCGCTGGCGACGCCGGCGATCATCATGGTGATTGACCGCTGCATCCCGTCACGCCAGTCTCAGCCCAATACGCAACGCAATGCACAAAACAGTGGAGCCTAATATGACTCAGGAAACCGTCACCGTCGAACGCACCGGCCAGCTGGCGCCGCACCCGCAGGATAGCGCGCAACAGGTGGCGATGCTGCCATCGTCCTGCCCGCAAAACCATGCCGCCAATCTGCTGCCGCTGCCCAATGGCGATCTGCTCTGCGTCTGGTTTGGCGGTACCCAGGAAGGCATCGCCGATATTTCGATCTGGTGTTCGCGGCTGGCAGAAGGCAGCTCTCGCTGGAGCGAGGCGCAACAACTGTCGGACGATCCGAGCCGTTCGGAACAAAATCCGGTGCTGTTCCTCGACCCGGATCAGGTGCTGTGGCTGCTGTGGACCGCGCAAAAATCGGGGAATCAGGACACCGCGATTGTACGCTATCGTCAGTCGCACGATCTGGGCCGCAGCTGGGGTGCCATCGCCACACTGCTGGATAAGCCGGGCACCTTTATCCGCCAGCCGGTGGTGGTGCTGCCCAACGGTAACTGGCTGCTGCCGGTGTTTTACTGCCTGACCCGGCCAGGTGAAAAGTGGGTCGGCAGTTATGATATCAGCGCGGTAAAAATCTCTGAGGACAAGGGGCAGAGCTGGCGTGATGTTGAGGTCCCGGACAGCACTGGCTGCGTCCACATGAACGTCACGCTGCTGGATGACGGCACGCTGCTGGCACTCTATCGCAGCCGCTGGGCCGATCATATTTACCAGAGCCGCTCCGTCGATCAGGGCGAAAGCTGGAGTGCCCCACAGCCGTTGTCGCTGCCTAACAATAACTCATCGATTCAGGTCACCACGCTGCGCAATGGTCATCTGGCGCTGGTGTTCAATGCGATGAGCGCGCAAGGCGCGAGTGAGCGGCGGCTGTCGCTGTATGACGAAATTGAAGATGAGGATGATGATGAGGTAGCTGTCGCCGCCCAGCCAGTGGCACACGGCGCGCGAACGGCCTTCTGGGGTGCACCGCGCGCGCCCATGACGCTGGCGATTTCGCATGACGGCGGCAAAAGCTGGCCGCTGCAGCGTAATCTGGATGAAGGCGATGGCTACTGCATGACCAATAATTCACAGCAGAAGCTGAACCGTGAATTCTCTTATCCAAGCATCAAACAGGGAGCCGGCGGTGAACTGCATATCGCCTACACCTTTTATCGTCAGGCAATCAAGTATGTTCGCGTTGAAGAGTCGTGGGTGGCGGGAGGTCGCGCGTGATTGACCAAATGGCGCTGGTCACTGGTGCCAGTTCAGGCATCGGCCAGGCGATTGTTGACCGCTTGCTGGTGGAGGGCTGGCAGGTGATCGGCCTGAGTCGCTCGGCGCTGACGCGGCAGCATCCGGCCCTGCAGAGTTATCAGGTGGATGTCAGTGATGCCGCCGCCTTACAGAAGGTGTTAGCCCGACTGCCGGTGCCCCAGGCGCTGGTACACGCGGCAGGCATGATGCAGGCTGCGCCGCTGGGTGAACTCGATCTCCACGCCAGCGCGCGCTTATGGCAGTTGCATGTGGCAGCGGCGGAGCAACTGGCTAATCACTGCGCGCCACGGATGACCAGTGGCGGCAGGATTGTGCTGCTGGGCAGCCGCACCTCAGGCGGAGCGGCAGGACGCAGTCAGTATGTGGCGACCAAATCCGCAATGATCGGGATGGTGCGCAGCTGGGCGGCAGAACTGGCACCGCGCGGCATTACCGCCAATATTGTGGCGCCTGGCGCAACCGACACGCCGATGCTGCAACAGCCGGGTCGGGCCAGCTCACCGCCGAGGCTGCCGCCAATTGGCCGCTTTATTCAGCCGGAGGAAGTGGCCGGGCTGGTGCATTTTCTGCTCACGCCTGCCGCAGCGGCGATGACCGGACAGCAGCTGGTGCTGTGTGGCGGGGCGTCTCTCAGTTAACCGGCCGGGCGGCTCAGGTCGCCCGGCTTTTATTACCGTACTGATTCACAAACTGGCGATAAGCAGCGATCACCAGCAGAAAATCTTCAATGCCGCAGAATGAGAGGCTCTCTTCGTCGTAGTAGTTCATCCCCTCCTCCATGCCGTCATCTTCCAGCGCCAGCAGATTGGCACGGATCATCACCTCTTCCTCGTCCAGCAGGATAGTGTATTCGCTGCCGACGCGCTGCCATTGTCGCACGCTGCCTTTCACATCTTCAATCGCCGCTTCGACTTCATCCAGCAGGCCGGGATCGTCCCTGACTTCTTCATTGAACCAGTGGCCGACCGCTTCGTGATCCATCGACATGCGCACCTTAATCTGGCCGGTCACATCGCGTAAAAATTCATATTCCATCGCCCGTTCCTCTCAACATCATCGCGTCACGTTATCAGTGTCAGCGCTGCCCCAACGGCAAAGTGTGACAAGTGGCGCATTATTGCAGGCTGTCCGGCGAAATCCAGCTTTTCATCGCACCGGTTGCCGTTGCACAGACGAAAAAAAGGGGCGAATCATCGCCCCTTTTTACTGCTGCTGGTCAGTGAATCAGACCGCAGTCTGGAAAATCACGCCGTCAGCTTTATCGGTGTACTGGGTCAGCTGGTCGAAGTTGAGATAGCGATAAGTGTCGCTGGCAGTTTGATCCACCTGCGCCATAAATTGCTGATACTCATCCGGCGTTGGCAGACGACCTAACAGTGAAGCCACCGCCGCCAGCTCGGCTGACGCCAGGTAGACGTTAGCGCCGGTACCCAGACGGTTCGGGAAGTTACGGGTTGAGGTGGAGACCACCGTCGCACCGTCCGCCACACGCGCCTGGTTACCCATGCAGAGTGAACAGCCTGGGATCTCGATACGCGCGCCACTCTTACCGAATACGCTGTAGTAACCTTCTTCGGTCAGCTGCGCCGCATCCATCTTGGTTGGCGGAGCCACCCACAGACGGGTCGGTAACTGGCCTTTATGGCTATCCAGCAGCTTACCGGCTGCACGGAAGTGACCGATGTTGGTCATGCACGATCCGATAAAGACTTCATCGATCTTCTCGCCCTGCACATCAGACAGCAGACGGGCATCGTCTGGATCGTTTGGTGCGCAGAGGATCGGCTCTTTAATATCAGCCAGATCGATCTCAATCACTGCGGCATATTCCGCATCCGCATCCGCTTCCAGCAGCTGTGGATCCGCCAGCCATTTCTCCATGCCTTCAACACGACGCTCCAGGGTACGGCGATCGCCATAGCCTTCAGCAATCATCCACTTCAGCAGAACGATGTTGGAGTTGAGGTATTCAATGATTGGGTCTTTATCCAGCTTGATGGTACAGCCGGCCGCTGAACGTTCAGCTGACGCATCTGACAGCTCAAACGCCTGCTCGACTTTCAGATCCGGCAGACCTTCAATCTCAAGGATGCGGCCAGAGAAGATGTTTTTCTTACCCTTCTTCTCAACGGTCAGCAGACCCTGTTTGATGGCATACAGCGGAATGGCATGAACCAGATCGCGCAGCGTAATGCCCGGCTCCATTTTACCTTTGAAGCGAACCAGCACGGATTCCGGCATGTCGAGCGGCATAACGCCGGTCGCTGCGGCAAACGCCACCAGGCCAGAACCCGCCGGGAAGGAGATGCCGATCGGGAAACGGGTATGTGAATCGCCGCCGGTGCCGACGGTATCCGGCAGCAGCATACGGTTCAGCCAGCTGTGGATAATGCCGTCACCCGGACGCAGCGACACACCGCCACGGTTCATGATGAAGTCAGGCAGCGTATGGTGTGTATTCACATCCACCGGCTTAGGATAAGCCGCGGTGTGACAGAATGACTGCATCACCAGATCGGTTGAGAAGCCGAGGCAGGCCAGATCTTTCAGTTCATCACGGGTCATCGGACCGGTAGTATCCTGCGATCCCACCGAGGTCATTTTCGGTTCGCAATAGGCGCCCGGACGGATACCGTCGACGCCACAGGCGCGACCGACCATTTTCTGTGCCAGCGAGAAACCGCGGGTGCTCTCCGCGACATCTTTCGCCTGACGGAATACGGTGCTGTGCGGCAGACCCAGCGACTCACGCGCTTTGGTGGTCAGGCCACGACCGATGATCAGCGGAATACGGCCACCGGCGCGCACTTCGTCAATCAGCACTTCGGTTTTCAGTTCGAAGCTGGCCAGCAGTTCGTTGGTCTGGTGGTTACGCACTTCGCCTTTGAATGGATAGATGTCGATGACATCGCCCATGTTCAGGTTGTTCACGTCGACTTCGATCGGCAGTGCACCGGCATCTTCCATGGTATTGAAGAAGATCGGAGCAATTTTGCTGCCCAGCACCACGCCGCCGCCTTTTTTATTCGGCACGTTCGGGATGTCGTCGCCCATAAACCACAGCACCGAGTTGGTGGCGGATTTACGTGAGGAACCGGTACCGACCACGTCACCGACGTAAGCCAGCGGGAAGCCTTTTTCCTGCAGCGCTTTAATCTGTTTGATCGGGCCGACGTTGCCTGGCTCATCCGGCTCAATGCCTTCACGGGCATTTTTCAGCATCGCTAACGCGTGCAGTGGGATGTCAGGACGTGACCAGGCATCCGGTGCCGGAGAGAGGTCGTCGGTATTGGTTTCGCCGGTAACTTTGAACACGGTGACGGTAATCTTTTCCGCCAGTTCTGGTCGTGACAGATACCATTCCGCATCTGCCCACGACTGCATCACCTGCTTCGCGTAGTCATTGCCCGCTTTGGCTTTCTCTTCTACATCGTAGAAGCTGTCGAACATCAGTAGCGTGTGTGACAGGGCTTTGACCGCGATAGGAGCCAGTTTTTGGTCGTCCAGCGCCTCGATCAGCGGATGAATATTGTAACCGCCCTGCATGGTGCCGAGCAGTTCAACCGCTTTTTCAGGAGAGATCAGAGGAGAGGTGGCTTCGCCTTTGGCGACAGCGGCCAGGAAACCCGCTTTAACGTACGCCGCTTCATCGACGCCGGGTGGAACACGGTTGACCAACAGATCGGTCAGAAATTCTTCTTCACCCGCAGGTGGATTTTTTAGCAGTTCAACCAGCGCGGCCATTTGGGAAGCATCTAAAGGCTTAGGTACGATCCCTTCGGCGGCACGCTCGGCAACGTGCTTACGGTATTCTTCTAGCACGACGTTATCCTCGCTCTCATTATGTAGGGCTTTCCGACCACCTTGCTCACTTATAGAGAACAACCTTACCTTATGATGTCCAGGTTGAGGTGCCCGGTTTCGCGGAGGGCAGAATAGCAGGATTTCGGGTGTTTGTTAATCTGTTTACAAAAATACAACATTAAATGCATAACCAATTGCGACGGTTTTACGCCGCCAGCCATCGCCCTTCCGGACGGCAAACCGGCCCGCAAAGCACGCCATTACGCCGCCGGAAAACATCACCACGCGTTGGCCTGCCGGTCAGGGTTTTGCCAGCAATGATTTATCTGAAATGTATAACGGCGAGGAATAGAACGCCGGCCTGAAGATAATTTTTGGCGAGTTGCTGGCAGAATCAGATACTGTTTCGCAGCAGACAGCAGATGGTTTTGGCGGGTAAGAAAAGCAGAAGAGCCCGGCATGGGCTCTTCTGAACGAGATTAGTTTTTCAGATTGGCAGGAAAATCGGCGGGCAGTTCACTGGCCGGGCAATCAATCACGCTGTCATTGTTTTCGCCGGCATCGCGGATAAAGGTCAGCGTAGCGAACTCATCAATCACTTCAGTCGGATAAGCCGGACCTGCCTCGCGATATTGTGCCATCTCTTCCAGATGTTCGTTCTGGAAGCAGACAGTTTTTTCCGGATTGTTCATCACCCAGCGAGGGAAGAAGATGGTGCCGTGGAAAATTTTATCGGTCAGGTTAACCGCCAGGCTGACATCGGTGCCGGTTGGTTCGGTCCAGGATACTTTATAGACATCCTGTGCCAGACGGACGATATAAGCGTGCTGATTTTTCACCCAACGGTTACCCACCATTCCGCTGTGAATCCGGTAATCAACGGTGTTGGCATTTTTTATATAGAGCTCGTAGTTCCAGCCGTTGTCATAGGTATAAACCAGATGTTTGCCGACCAGACCAGACAGGTTGTTTTTATCAAAAGTGCTCATGATGATTTCCTCATTTATTTGCCTTGAGGAGATTATTGCGCGTTACAAAACCGATTAATAACGCTATTTTTAGCACTTATTCATTCAAATTTTAGATAGATTATTATGCATAAAACGACGCTCGAACAGTGGTTTCTTCTCGACTCGGTAGTTAACGAAGGAAGCTTTGCACTGGCGGCAGAGAAAAATAACCGCAGTCAGTCTTCAGTCAGTTACCAGATTGGTTTGCTGCAGCAGCGGCTGGGCGTAGCGCTACTGCAACAGGAAGGACGCCGGGCGGTTCTGACGGCGGAGGGCCAGCAGCTACTGGCGCAGGCGCGGCCGCTGCTGACCGGTTTTAGTAGTCTGGAAGCGCAGGCGGCGGCGTTACAGCGCGGCGAGCCTTCCCGTGTCGACCTGATGGTCGATGCCATCGCACCCAAACCGCTGCTGTTTAAGGTGTTACACCAGTTTCAGCAGCGTTATCCGCACGTCCGCGTCTGGTTCAGTGAAATCGTCCGCAGCGAAACGCCGCTCAGGCTGGCGGAACAGCAGGCCGATCTCTGGCTGGTGGCACACAGCGACGACCAGCCATTGGCAGGTGAGAGTCTGATGAGCGTCGATTTTATTGCCGTCGCCCATCGCGATCATCCCCTGCACAGCGAACCGGCTCCGCTCAGTGCGACGACGCTGGCGCGCTGGCCCTGCATTACCATCCTCGATCGGCAGCAACAGCAGCAGTCAGAAGTCAGTGGCGAGCAGGCAGAGAACTGGTCATTCACTACCCTGTCGGCGGCTATTGAGGCGGTGCAGCATCAGCTGGGCTATGGCTGGTTGCCGGAGAAGAACATTGCCGCCTTGCTGGAGAGCGGCGAATTGCGCCCGCTTCCGCTGCTGCAGGGACGCCGACGTTCAACCTCGCTGATGTTGCGCATCAATGAGGAGAGATTACCGGGCAATGCGACCATCGCGGTACTGGCGCAGATGTTTATCGACCAGGTGGCGGTTGATCGGCGGGTGTGATGGTACGTGTTTCGTTCGTGGGAGAGGATGAGTGCGGGTAGCATGCAGAGGCGGTTTATCCTCTGACGCAAGCAATATGGTCCACTATCCAGCGAAGCCATTGCTCCTGCCGGTTTGTTCCCGCTAAGGTGAGGAACACTACTTCCGGCTTGGAGCTTTTACTCTACGACATCCGGCGTTATGGCCGTTCAATAAGTAGAGTGTCACATCAGTGACACAACTATACCCATCAGGCAACACGGTATAATTACGCACTAACTGCCCTCAGGCATGGGTATAAGCAGGAATATTAGCAATCTCAATTTTGATGATGCGTTGCCTGGGGAGATCTTTACGCTCCAGGGCTGTCGTCACTGAAGTTTGCCAGCCCCTGGCGAATAGCTTCTTCAACCAGTGCATCAAATTCCATTTATTTAGACATTTTCCAGTTCCCGAGTATCAATTAAATGTGTATTTCGGCCTACCCGACGAAGATCACGCAGTGCAGTCTCTTTTTTTGCGAATTTAATAGGCGATTTTGTTTCTACCGTACCGCTGAGGATATCGCTTACGGATCGTTGTGTATGGGTTAATTCAATAACTCCCCAGGGCGTTTTGAATTCCCCTCCTCTGCCGGTGGTCATCACCGTCAATCTGTCTATTGGGATCTGCGATATCACGCCATACTGTGAGAGTGCTGATTCAAGGCTGACATAGTTATATTCACCCCGACGGACTGTTTTAACGATATGTTCAAGAATAAAACTGTCTTTTGGCGCTCGTTTGTAGACGTAGACACACTGAACTGCGCGGGTCAGGATGTCCGCATCCACTAGCCGCTTGAGGGATGCCTTCAGGGCTCGCTCTGATTCACCGAAAAACATGTCTTTCAGATCGTTTAAATGAAATACATAGCGTCCCTGAAGACTGAACTTATCAAGGGTATTTATCGCGGCCAGTTTATCCATGATGTTATCTCTACCGAAAAGACACTTATAAGTGGTTTTAGTGTTCACATAAAGAGTTAATTTTGCTCATATCAATAATTAAGAGTTTTTAAATTAGCTTTTCTGTAGGGATGTAATTTTTTAGTAGTTCCAACTTTTAATGCGTACTTATTGATCGCTCTCTATGAGATGCCCCGGGCATCAGTCACTTCCCAGACGGCACGTGAATCTTTGCAACAACGGTTTATCCCCGCTCACGCGGGGAACACACTAAAATTATCTGATTGATTACTAAATTCTTTTTTAAGCCCGATAATTCTACCGAATTCTACACCCAGACTTAAGCCAGATGCACAGTTAATCACCAGTCCAAAATTCAGGCAAAAAAAAGCTCCCTTATCGGGAGCTTTTTCTATCAGGCAGAGTGACTTATTTCTTTTTCGCTTTCGCGTTAGGCAGATCGGTGATGCTGCCTTCAAAGATTTCAGCCGCCAGGCCCACTGACTCATGCAGAGTTGGGTGAGCATGGATGGTCAGCGCGATATCTTCCGCATCACAACCCATCTCGATCGCCAGACCGATTTCACCCAGCAGCTCGCCGCCGTTGGTGCCGACAATCGCACCACCGATAACCCGGTGCGTTTCTTTGTCGAAAATCAGTTTGGTGATGCCGTCTGCACAGTCAGAAGCGATAGCACGGCCAGAGGCTGCCCACGGGAAGGTGGCGGTCTCGTAGCTGATGCCTTTCTCTTTCGCTTCTTTCTCGGTCAGGCCGACCCAGGCAACTTCTGGCTCGGTATAAGCGATGGATGGGATCACTTTAGGATCGAAGTAGTGCTTCAGACCCGAGATCACTTCCGCCGCAACGTGGCCTTCGTGCACGCCTTTGTGCGCCAGCATTGGCTGACCGACGATGTCGCCGATAGCGTAGATGTGCGGCACGTTAGTGCGCATCTGCTTATCGACGCGAATGAAGCCGCGATCGTCCACTTCCACGCCCGCTTTGCCCGCATCCAGACCTTTACCATTCGGTACACGACCGATAGCAACCAGCACTGCATCGTAACGCTGTGCTTCGCCTGGCGCTTTTTTACCTTCCATCGAAACGTAAATGCCATCGTCTTTTGCTTCAACGGCGGTCACTTTAGTTTCCAGCATCAGGTTAAATTTCTTGCTGATTTTCTTGGTGAAGACTTTCACCACGTCTTTATCCGCAGCCGGGATGACCTGATCGAACATCTCGACCACATCAATCTCTGAACCCAGCGCATGATAGACCGTCGCCATTTCCAGACCGATGATACCGCCACCCATAACCAGCAGGCGCTTCGGTACTTCTTTCAGTTCCAGTGCATCGGTTGAATCCCAGACGCGTGGATCTTCATGCGGAATGAACGGCAGTTCGATTGGGCGTGAACCCGCAGCGATGATAGCGTTATCGAAGTTGATGGTGGTCGCGCCGCCTTCTCCTTCAACCACCAGGGTGTTAGCACCGGTGAATTTGCCCAGGCCATTAACCACTTTGACTTTACGACCTTTTGCCATACCTGACAGGCCGCCAGTCAACTGGTTGATCACCTTCTCTTTCCAGCTGCGAATCTTGTTGATATCAGTCGATGGCTGACCAAACACAATGCCGTGCTCTTCAAGGGCTTTCGCCTCTTCAATCACTTTAGCAACGTGCAGCAGCGCTTTAGATGGGATACAACCGACGTTCAGACAAACACCACCGAGGGTGCTGTAACGCTCTACCAGTACGGTTTCCAGACCTAAATCCGCGCAACGGAAGGCTGCAGAGTATCCTGCAGGACCCGCCCCAAGTACTACGACCTGGGTTTTAATCTCTGTACTCATCATGACCTCTTATTTGATATCCGGCGGGTCAGACGTTCTTATGATGCCCTTGTTCCACCGGGACTTTCACCGCAAGAGTTTACAGAATTGTTAACAAACTGCCAACCGCGGTGCGACGAATCGTTACAGGAAGGCCGGCTTTCGCCGGCCTTCTTCACATTTACATAACTAAACGACGAATGTCGGAGAGCATATTGCCGATCAGAGTGATGAAACGCGCACCATCAGCACCGTCGATAACACGGTGATCGAAGGAAAGAGAAATTGGCATCATCAGACGCGGCGTAAACTCTTTACCATTCCATACCGGCTCCATCGCCGATTTGGAGACACCAAGGATCGCCACTTCCGGCGCGTTAACGATCGGCGCGAAGTGGGTGGTTCCCAGGCCGCCAAGGCTGGAGATGGTAAAGCATCCGCCCTGCATGTCCCCTGCCGTCAGCTTACCGTCACGCGCTTTCTTCGAAATCGCCATCAGTTCACGCGACAGCTCGGTGATGCCTTTTTTGTTCACGTCTTTGAAGACCGGAACCACCAGGCCATTTGGCGTATCAACCGCCACACCGATGTTGATGTATTTTTTCAGCGTCAGCTTCTGGGCATCTTCAGACAGCGAGCTATTGAAGCGTGGCATCTGCTCAAGCGCCGCAGCAACCGCTTTCATGATGAACACCACCGGGGTGTACTTCACGTCCATCTTACGCTTCTCGGCTTCCGCGTTCTGCTGCTTACGGAATGCTTCCAGGTCGGTGATGTCGGTTTTGTCGAAATGCGTAACGTGTGGGATCATCACCCAGTTACGGCTCAGGTTAGCACCGGAAATTTTCTGGATGCGTCCCAGTTCGACTTCTTCGATTTCACCAAACTTACTGAAGTCCACTTTCGGCCATGGCAGCATGCCTGGCAGACCACCGCCGCTGGCAGCAGCTGGTGCCGCTTCAGCGCGTTTGACCGCCTCTTTCACGTAGCTCTGCACGTCTTCTTTCAGGATGCGACCTTTGCGGCCGGTGCCTTTGACTTTCGCCAGGTTAACACCGAACTCACGCGCCAGACGACGGATCACCGGAGTAGCGTGAACGTACGCATCGTTCTCGGCAAACTCACCTTTGCTCTCCGCTTTCGCTGCTGGTGCTGCGGCCGGTTTGGCTTCGGCTTTTTCTGCCGGTGCGGCTGTGTCCTGCTTCGCGGCGGCCGGTGCTGCGGCTGGCGCGGCACCTTCCACTTCAAACACCATGATCAGCGAACCGGTGCTGACTTTGTCGCCGGTGGCCACTTTCAGCTCTTTCACGGTGCCGGCGAATGGCGCAGGAACTTCCATTGAGGCTTTGTCGCCTTCCACCACGATCAGTGACTGCTCAGCCTCAACTTTGTCGCCAACTTTAACCAGCACTTCAGTGACTTCTACTTCGTCACCGCCGATGTCCGGTACGTTAACCTCTTTTGCGCCCGCAGCCGCAGCCGGAGCCGTTGCTGCTTCTTCTTTCACTTCAGGTTTCACGTCAGCGGCTGGCGCTGCGCCTTCCGCTTCAAACACCATGATGTGCGAACCGGTGCTCACTTTGTCGCCGGTGGCAATCTTGATCTCTTTTACGGTGCCGGCGAACGGTGCCGGGACTTCCATCGAGGCTTTGTCGCCTTCCACCACGATCAGAGACTGTTCTGCTTCAACTTTGTCGCCAACCTTCACCAGAATCTCAGTGACTTCAACTTCGTCACCGCCGATATCCGGCACATTGACATCTTTGCTGGCGGTAGCAGAGGCAGCCGCTGGCGCCGGGGCCGCGTCGGCTTTTTTCTCTGCGGCCGGGGCCGGTGCAGCTTCTGCCGCACCTTCCGCCTCAAACATCATGATCAGCGAGCCGGTTTCCACTTTGTCACCGGTGGCGATTTTGATCTCTTTGACCACGCCAGCCTGCGGCGAAGGCACTTCCATTGAGGCTTTGTCGCCTTCCACGGTGATCAGCGACTGTTCGGCTTCCACCTTGTCGCCAACTTTCACCAGAATCTCGGTGACTTCAACTTCGTCAGACCCGATATCCGGTACCTTAATTTCGATAGCCATTACTCTATTACCTCTTAAGCCAGACGCGGGTTAACTTTATCGGCATCGATATTGAATTTGGTGATCGCGTCAGCCACCACTTTCTTCTCAATCTCGCCACGTTTAGCCAGCTCACCCAGCGCGGCAACCACGACATAAGATGCATCCACTTCGAAGTGATGACGCAGATTTTCGCGGCTGTCAGAGCGACCAAAGCCATCGGTACCCAGCACGCGATAGTCGCTGGCTGGCACATAGCTACGAACCTGCTCAGCGAACAGCTTCATGTAGTCGGTTGAGGCGACGGCCGGTGCATCGTTCATCACCTGAGCAATGTAAGGCACGCGCGGTGCTTCTGTCGGATGCAGCATGTTCCAGCGCTCACAATCCTGGCCATCACGTGCCAGTTCGGTGAACGAGGTCACGCTGTAGACGTCAGAGCCGATACCGTAGTCTTTCGCCAGGATCTGCGCGGCTTCACGTACGTGACGCAGGATAGAACCTGAACCCAGCAGCTGGACTTTACCTTTGCTGCCGTCGACCGTTTCCAGCTTGTAGATACCCTTACGGATACCCTCTTCCGCACCCTGCGGCATCGCCGGCATGTGGTAGTTTTCGTTCAGCGTGGTGATGTAGTAGTAGACGTTCTCTTGCGCTTCGCCATACATCCGCACCAGACCGTCATGCATGATCACCGCGACTTCATATGCGTATGAAGGATCGTAGGAGATACAGTTCGGGATGGTCAGCGACTGAATGTGGCTGTGACCATCTTCATGCTGCAAACCTTCGCCGTTCAGCGTGGTACGACCGGAGGTGCCGCCGACCAGGAAGCCGCGCGCCTGTTGGTCGCCCGCCAGCCACATCAGATCGCCGATACGCTGGAAGCCGAACATGGAATAGTAGATGTAGAACGGGATCATCGGCAGGTTGTTGGTGCTGTAAGAGGTCGCCGCCGCCAGCCAGGATGAACCTGCACCCAGCTCGTTGATCCCTTCCTGCAGAATCTGGCCTTTCTCGTCTTCTTTGTAGTAAGCAACCTGCTCACGGTCCTGCGGCGTGTACTGCTGGCCGTTCGGGCTGTAGATACCGATCTGACGGAACAGACCTTCCATACCAAAGGTACGCGCTTCGTCCGCCAGAATCGGAACCAGACGATCTTTGATCGACTTGTTCTTCAGCATCACGTTCAGGGCACGCACAAAGGCGATGGTGGTAGAGATCTCTTTGTTCTGCTCTTCCAGCAGCGCACCGAACTCTTCCAGCGCTGGCATTTCCAGCTTCTCGGTGAACTTCGGCTGACGCGTCGGCAGGTAGCCGCCCAACTTCTCACGCTGACCGTGCAGATAGTTGTACTCTTCAGAGCCTTTGTCGAAGGTCACGTACGGCAGTGATTCAATCTTGTCATCGGCTACCGGTACGTTGAAGCGATCACGGATATAGCGCACGCCATCCATGTTCATCTTCTTCACCTGGTGAGCAATGTTTTTGCCTTCCGCGGTGTCGCCCATACCATAACCTTTGATGGTATGCGCCAGGATCAGCACCGGTTTGCCTTTGGTGTCCTGCGCTTTTTTCAGTGCCGCGTAGATTTTCTTCGGATCGTGGCCGCCACGGTTCAGTGCCCAGATTTCATCATCGGACATATCTTTAACCAGCGCGGCGGTTTCCGGATATTTACCAAAGAAGTGCTC
>Ga0308156_1001571_pt1 | contig 25506 bp, 29 predicted proteins | sample PhyAR2_FD_201041 | JGI IMG/M metagenome (GOLD analysis project Ga0308156, IMG submission 201041) | Phyllosphere microbial communities from UC Gill Tract Community Farm, Albany, California, United States - DLSL A.R2 | ecosystem: Host-associated > Plants > Phyllosphere > Unclassified | place: USA... | reverse complement strand
AAATTTGTTCAGAATCATCATAAGCAAAGTCAACATGGCGAGCTGAGAGGGTTTTTCCTTCCAAATCAAGACTTTCTCCTTGATGAAGTACTTCTTGTTCTTCATCAAGTAATTCGGTCAAACGACCTGTTGATCCTGAAGCTTTAGCAAGTTCTGTAAAGAAAGTTGCCACAGTTGGTACGGCTCCGATTAAGTTCATCAAATACATCATCATTCCAAGCAAAGTTCCAAGACTCATGACTCCTGTTGAGATGAGATAAATTCCGTAAGCAAGAAGTCCAAAGATCATCAGCATCAGCGATAACATCATAACTGGTGACATTAATCCATCAAAGATGGCTTCTTTTACCCCAATTTTATAAAGCGCATTGACATCATTTTCTGCTTTTTTAGAGGCTTGTTTTTCAGCATTTGAAGATTTTACTAAGCGAATTTCTGATAATGATTCACTAGCAATTCCTTGAAAATTCGCTAAAGAATCTTGTCTGGTTCGCCCAATTTTTTGTCCAAAAGTCATAATTGGGAACATAAAAAGCATAGCGACTGGAACGGCAATAATCATGGCAAGAGTCAAACGCCATTGCATCTGAAGCATGAAGACAATTGAACCAACCAAAAGTAAAATAGACGTAAAAGCTTGTGGAATACTGTTTGCAATTAAATTTTTAACTTGGGTGGTATCGTTGGCTAAACGAGAACTCATTTCTCCTGTTTTAACTTCATCAAAATATTTTACTGGCAGATGAATCATTTTATCCCAGACACGTGTCCTTAGATTTTTTACAACTGATTCACCAAATATCCCAAGGACAATTGCTGCAATAGCAGAAACAGCAGCTGAACCAATATAAAGAGCGATAACTAAGGCAACTTTACCACCATTTACTCCATGTCCAAAACTATTAACAAGTGGTTGAACCATTTTGGGGACTTGTAATTGAATTAGTGTTCCAACGATTCCTGCTAGAATCCCAATGATAAAGAAAAGATAACGTGGCTTTGCAGCACGAATCAATTTAATAAATTGGTAAAAAGAGTTTTTTCCAACTAGATTTTCTTCAATATACTGAACCTGGTCCGATTCTCTTTCCATTTATTACTTCCTTTCTTGTTAGATTGAAAATTTTCCGAAAAATCCCTTCTTTTATTAACTTAAAAGAATTAGTATATCAGATATCTGTATCTATATTAAATTCTAAAATATCCCATTTAGTGTTTATGACTTTAATCATAGATACGATTGACATTAACACAAAGATTGCTAATGAAAGTAAAAGGGAAGGTAACCATATATTAAGCCATATCATAGTTTTATTAAACAGTTGGGTTATTCTAACAAACATCAGACTCAGCATAAAATTACACATTAAAGATATTAATAGCATTGTAAATGAATAAATAAGAATCTCAAATACTTTTTTAAAAAAAATATCTAATGGTCTTAGTCCTAAAATAAATAATTGTTTAATTTCAAATGTTTCTTTTTCTTGTAGTAGTAGCATCATACATATAGTATTTGCTAATGCAATAAGTATTGGAGCACTTAAAAAGATAACCATATTTGAAGTTCTAGTCCCTGAATCACCCCCATCAGGTAGATCAATAAGTAATGAAGAAAATCCAGAAACAAATATACTTATAATCGTGATTGGGATATATATTTTTTTGAAAGTATCGTAATGCTCATTAATACTATAAGTTGCTAAGTTTAGTAAAGATAAACTAAATCTATTTGATATAGTATTAAAAATTTTAGAAAAGAATAATAAAATTATTTTTCCACATACATTTATTAATATTGATATGGAAATTATTTCTGAGAAAATTAATAAAATACTTAAGGTACCAAAAGAATTAATTCCCAACCTTTCTGGTGAAAGGGACAAGAAATATGCAACTATAGATATATTTAAAATTAGCATAAATACTACTTTCAAATAATAAAATCTATCCTTATTTTTTACATTTATATTTTCAATATCCTTTTGAATTTTATAAAATGTGCGCCTTGAACTAATATATCCACTATACAGAGTTACTATTGTAATGAGTAATAAGGTGATAAGAAAAGCTTGAAATGAAAACCTGATAGTCATGAGAGGAAATTGATGAATTCCTTGGGTGCTAACAAGAAAATTATAAAAAGACTGAGCAAAAGGAGTGGACAAAATAGAACCACATATCGTACCTAATATGCCTGCAATAGATAATTCTATAGCTGATAGAATAGCAAGATACTCTGGTGTCATTCCCAATATAATTTGTATATTATTTTGTTTTCTCAAGCCTCTTAATATCTCTTTAACTGTATTTCTTAAAACTATTGGTATCATAATACCACCAAATACTATTGGAATAAAAAATAGTTGGGTATTACTAGACATCTCATTATTTATCAAGCTGCTATTACTAAAGTTAAAAAAATTAGTTAAACAGATATTAATTACAAAAGCACAAGTAATAAAAACTGGAAGAGAGAAAATCCATATTTTCCAAGAATATTTAAATTGAAGCCAGGCCAGTGAGATCATATTATAAGTTCCCCGCTATTTCATGAAGAAGTGAAGCTTCAGTGGGATTTGATAAAACGTTTTGTATTTTCCCATCACGTATAACAACTGCCCGATCAGTTCTTGATGCCATTTCAATATTATGAGTGACCATTATTACAGTTTTCCCTTGATTGGTTATTTCTCGTAAAATTTCAAATACTCTTTCACTTGAAACTGAATCTAATGCACCAGTTGGTTCGTCTGCAAATATGATTTCACAATCAGTTGCTAATACACGAGCTATCGCAACTTTTTGTTTTTCCCCTCCAGATAGAGAATCAATCCTTGCAGTTGATTTAGGCTCAAAATTAATACTGTTAAGTAATTTAACAATTTGATTTTTATCAACTTTTTGATGGCTTAGTTTTAATTGTAAAGAAATATTTTCAAATACTGGTAAAGCAGAAATTAGATTGTACTGTTGGAAAATAAATCCGATTCTCTCTCTTCTTAATCTAGCCAACTTAGTTGAATTCAGCTCGTATATATTTTGAGATCCTAAAAATACTTCGCCACTGGTAGGGGTTGATAAACCAGAGATAATGTTTAATAAAGTACTTTTACCAGATCCAGATGGACCGACTATACTTAAAAACTCACCCTTGTTTACTTCAAGAGAAATATCATCTATTATTTTTATTAAATTGTTCGATTTACCTAATGTTATTTCTTTGGTCACATTTTTGACATTTATAATTACACTATTCATATGTCTCCCTTTGGTTATATTATACAATATTCATTCTAACATCGGTTTATTTTGTAAAGAAAGTGTGAAAGTATGTTAGAAAATAATCTTTCGTCCGTTGTTGTTATCCCTCCGTGTCCGGCATTTTCATTTACATAGATAAAAGCTTTCGCTCCTTTTTTTACTAAATTTTCATGCCAAACAAGTACATCATGATTTGAAACTAATTTATCTTGAGCTCCAATTATTATTAATACTTCTGTAGTAATATTATTAATTTTATAGGTATTTTGAGATGGAGAATACGATAAAATGTAGTTATTTATTTCATCACTTGTCAATGGATCTCCCCATTCAATTGATTCTGTTTTAGAAAGAAAATCGTCCTTCTCCATCATTACTCTATAAGGGTTAATAAAGGGAGAAAAAAATAGAACAGATTTAAATAAATTTGGTCTTTCATTTAATGCGGCACCCAAAACAATTCCCCCTGCACTAGAAGCTAAGGCACCTAAACTATTCTCGTCAATATAGTTATGTTTTATTAAAAAATCACAGCAATCTAAAAAATCATAGATTGAATTCCATTTTTTTAATTTCTTACCTGCTCTGTACCAATCTCCTCCTAAGAATCCTCCACCTCTAACATGAGCTATTGCGTAGACAAAATTATTCTCTACAATAGATAGTACAGTTGGATCTAGGACAGAAGTGCTTTCTTTTTGACCATAAGCACCATAAACATTAATTATTCCAGCTTTTTTTTTGCTATTTTTTTTATAGAGTAGAATTATTGGTATTTTCGTGAAGCCATCTCGTGACGGAGCGTAAACAATTTCTTTAATGATTTCCTCTTTTTTACTAAAAATAATATTAGAAAAACATAACTCCAATTTTTTATTATTTATATAAAAATTATACATATGCTCTATATTTATGTCATTTTTATCAATAAAAAATATACTGGAAAGGTTATAATAAACTAGACAGAAAGTTAAGAGAAAGCGTGGAAAGGTTTATTATGGTAAGAAGAAAATTTGATAAACAATTTAAAAACGCCGCAGTAAAACTCATTCTTGAAGAGGGTTACTCTGTTAAAGGAGTCAGCCAAGAGCTTTATGTTCATACCAATAGTCTCTATCGCTGAGTTCAAGAAGTTGAAGAATATGGAGAAAATGCTTTTCCTGGGAATGGGACAGCCCTAGCTGATGCCCAACATAAGATTAAATTGCTAGAGAAAGAAAATCGTTACCTTCAGGAGGAACTTGAACTTCTAAAAAAGTTCCAGGTCTTCTTGAAGCGAAGCAAGTAAAACGTTTTGAATTTCTCTTGAAACATCATGGGAAGATAAAAATTAAACATGCCGTAAAAATTCTTAAGGTTTCTCGCTCAGGATTTTATGAATACATGCATCGTCGTCATTCAAAACAACAAGTGGAGCGAGAAGTTCTCTCTGAGAAGATAAAATCTGTCTTTCACGAGCATAAGGGAAGCTATGGTGCGGTCAGAATTACTAAGACACTTCATAATGCTGGGGTTTTGACCAACACGAAACGTGTTGGAAAACTGATGCACTTGATGGGACTTTATGCTAAGGGAAGCCGTTATAAATATAAACATTACAATAGAAAAGGAGCTTCTCTTTCAAGACCCAATTTAATTAATCAGATCTTTAAAGCAACAGCTCCTAATTAAACATGGCTGGGAGACATGGCCTATATCCCTGACAAAGAAGGCACCTTATACTTAGCCGTGAATATTGACGTTTTTTCACGTAAAATTGTAGGATGGTCAATGTCTTCAAGGATGCAAGACAAACTGGTTATAGATTGCTTTTTACAAGCTTGTGGGAAAAAATATCCCCAGCCTGGTTTGATTGTTCATACTGATCAAGAGAGACAATATACAAGCTCTCGTTATCAATCCACCCTTTGTCAAATCGGTGCTCAATCTAGCATGAGTCGTAAAGAAAATCTTTATGACAATACAATGATGGAGTCTTTTTATAAGACGATAAAGAGGGAACTTATTAATGATGAGCATTTTGAGACAAGAACTGAGGCTGCTCAAGAAATTTTTAAATACATTGAGACCTATTACAATACAAGAAGGATGCATTCAGCTCTTGATTACAAGTCTCCAAAAGACTTTGAAAAATATAATTATTAAATTCTCTTAACTCCGTGTCTAGTTTTTCGTTGACTTTCCATTTGTAGTGCTCCCCATAACCTGGACTAACTATCCAAACGATGGGGAGTTTTATTATGGTTAAATATTCATATGAATTAAAACGGCAAGTGATTCAAGATTATTTAGATGGTCTTGGTGGTTATAAAAAATTAGCACAAAAATATGACTTACCAACAAAATCAATTATTCTTCAATGGTTGAATGTTTATGAGCATTATGGTTTTGAAGGCTTAGAAGTCAAACGTAAGAAACGTACCTATTCTCGTGAATTTAAACTAAATGCGGTACAATGTTATTTAACAAAAGGACTTTCATACCGTGAAATTGCGAATCAACTTGATATTGATGCACCAACGCTACTTACAGCTTGGGTGCTCAAGTACAATAAATATGGTACAAATGCTTTTAAGAATGATGGAAAGCGTAAAAACATTAAACCTATACGTAAAGAGCATACTAATAATATTGAAAATTAACGGATTCGAGAACTTGAAATAGAACTTAGAAAAGCACAAATTGAGATTGACTGTTTAAAAGAATTGCGGAGACTGCGCGAAGTAAAACCAACAGAGAAAAAGTTGAAATAGTCCGTAGTCTCCGTGGTAAATATACACTTACTGAATTATTAACATCAATTGAATTATCCAAATCAAGCTATTTCTATGCATTACATGCCACAGAAAACAGAGATGTTGAGTTAGAAAATAGAATTAAAGCTTTACGCAAAGCTCATCCCAATCACGGCTATCGTCCTCTTACTGCTCTTTTAAGGCGTGAGGGAATGATTATCAATAAAAAGCGTGTCCTTAGAATATTGAGAAAGTTACAGCTTCTTGTGACAAGTTTTCATCATAAATCCCGTAAATACAGTTCCTATCGAGGGTGTGTCGGTAAAGTGGCGAAAAATTTGACGAGACGACGGTTTGAAACAGCCATATTTCATCAAAAAATCACAACAGATACGACAGAATTTAAATATTATGAGAATGGAAATGTCAAAAAGGCTTATCTTGAACCATTTCTTGACCTTTTCAATCGTGAAGTGATCTCTTTTAATATTTCTAAACAACCTAGCGCCCAATCCATCATGAGCGCACTTCATCAGGCAATCAAAATTACTTCAGACTGCCCATTTCGTCGCACCTTTCACTCTGACCAAGGTTGGGCGTATCAAATGCACCAATATACAGATAAACTAAAAGAGCATCGTATTTTTCAGTCTATGAGTCGAAGGGGGAATTGCCATGATAATTCTGTGATGGAGAATTTCTTTGGGCTACTTAAACAAGAGATTTACTACGGCTACACTTTTACTAGTTTCGAGGAATTGAAGCAAACTACTACTACATGGATTGATTATTATAATACGAAGCGAATTAAGCAGAAATTAGACTGGCTTTCTCCAACTGAATACCGATTAAAAATGATACAATAACAAAAAACTCAAGCAATAATTATGCTTGAGTTTTGGTCCAGATTTATGGGTCCACTACATCAAAAGTCTAGCTTTTGGGGGTCACATCATTTTACTTCAATTACAAAACAAAAATTAACTAACAGCGTTCATTGATGTTCAATCAAATTCTTATAGGCAAGAATTTACAATTCTAATATATTTGTTTTAAGCGTTTACTTTTCAAAATTGAATGGATTTGAGATATCATATTTTAAATCATAGAGCATCAGCTTTTGAGAGTGATTCTTCATTGGACTTAGAGGTCAATCGATTTATAAATCGTTAAATGAGGCACGTTGTATTTTTTAGGAAACTGAGTGACGAATTTCCAAGAATTGTAGAAGTCAATACAGGTTCCTTTAAATTCTTTTGCGTGTCCTTTTTGCATGATTTTGTCCTTTGTCTAAATTATACAATACACGCTCTAAGATTTAAGGATAACATTACTTTTCTTACATTTAAATTTGTTATTAAATATGATATAATTTAATGTATATAATATATATATGGAGATACCATGACCCAAAAAAAGAGGCGTTATTATCGTAAGAAAAAACACACAGTACTAAAAGTTGTTTCAATTATTTTTGTATTAGTAATTATCGCTATTGCTTCTATAGCCTACGCAGCTTATAGAAATGTTGAATCAACATTTTCAACATCATATGAAAATTTCCCTAAAACAACAAGTATCGACTTAAAAAAGTCTAAAACATTCACCACACTTATCATTACAACTGGTAAAAATAATTCTAAAAATACAGCTTATGCTACTGTTTTAGCTTCAACGAATGTAAAGACAAATCAAACTACTTTCATGAACTTCCCAGTTTTTGCGACAATGCCTAATCAAAAAACAATCACTGAAGTTTACAATACGAATGGAGATGATGGAATTTTCCAGATGGTTAAAGACCTATTGAATGTGTCCATTAACAAAGTAATTCAGATCGATGTTAATAAAATGGGATCACTTGTACAGGCCACTGGTGGAATCACCATGCAAAATCCAAAGGCATTCAATGCTGAAGGTTATGAGTTTAAACAAGGAACTGTTAATTTACAAACTGCTGATCAAGTCCAAGCCTATATGACACAAATTGACGATACTGATTTGGATGCTTCAATCACCCGGATTCAAAATGTCTCAATGGAACTCTACGGAAATATTCAAAAAATTGCTCATATGAAAAAACTTGAAAGTTTCAATTACTATCGAGAAATTCTCTATGCTTTTTCAAACACTGTTAAAACCAATATAAGTTTCAATGATGCTAAAACGATCGTTATGAGCTACAATAAGGCTCTAAAGAATACCAGCAAGCTCAATCTACATACAACAGATGAAAATGGAGCTAAGGTCGTTTCTCAAACAGAATTAGATTCAGTCAAAACCCTTTTTGAAAAATCTCTAAAATAAAAGAACCAAGAGGTTCTTTTATTTTTATTTCATCACAATATAATCCGGTACGGCTCGATCGTCTTGACTAGCAACAATAGTTTTACCATTGACAGATAGTTGACTTGAGCCGCCACTATCAAGTAATAACATATTTTGGAGCTTCAAATTTGACACTGACTTCATTATATTATCATAACCTGCATTTGTATCACTCAAAATAGCATAGAGATTATTATCTTTATCATTCGCAATAAAAATATGGATCTTCCAATCTACTGAGCCATCACTTGGTTGAATTTTACCATCACGGATAATTGCAGTACCAAAATCATAGGCTTGTTGCCCTCCGTTTTTAATAATAGTTGAAGCAGGTGTACTTGAATCATAAATTTTGCACGAACCATCTTTGTTAATAACAAAAGCATATTGAGTCGTTGTACCTGGACTCCAGTCTTGAATCAACTTTCCATTATTAATTTGAAATCCAGCTACTTGTCCTGTCTGCATATTAAATGCGGAAGCATTCATAATCAAAGCATTGGGATACTTAGCTATAACTTCTGACATTTTCATCCGTTGATCCGTACGATTGGTAACTGTTTTTAAGACTTCCGGATTGTTAATTCGATAAATAGTGATATTATTCGTAGATAAATCAGTAAATTTATCTAGATTTACCTTTGAGGGAACTTTAACCCACTCTGGTACACCAGCATCATCTACAAGTGCTGTACTACCTACGGCAGCTTCTTCACCTTTTTGCTCTACATAACCGTTGGAAGCCGAAGTTTTAGTCGGTTGATCCGAACTATTTGTTTTCGTATGATCAGTAGGAATAAGTGAATCTCTTAAGGCATAAGCCCCTGCTCCTATAAGGGTAATAAAAACTAAGATAGGTATAATTATCACCCAGATATTATTTTTCCTCTTTTTTTTTCGTTGCAAATTAACCTCCAATATTGTTGTTTAGTCATGACCAAATAAAACTCTCGTGTAAACTTTGACTTTAACATCCTCAAGTTTTTTAGTATAACGATTTGAAACAATCACATACATTTCCTTACCTTTAATTCGTTTCATAATTCCTTGAATTGAACTTGATCTAAAATTATCAGAATTTGACTTCATTGTCAAGCGGTAGATGGCCATCAATTTATAAGAAAGTTTAATGATCATATCTGCAATATGATCTTTTCTTGTCCCATTTGATTCAACAACAGCCTCAATTAATTTCTCATGAACTTGTCATATTTCTATAGTAACATATATTATAGAAAAGTCTATTTTTCACAATGCCTGATTTACAGATTGTGTCGCCTATAAGGGGATAAGTCTAATGTTTTGCTTTATGTTCTGTGAGTGTCAAGAAACACTTACATCGTCTCTTGCTTTAAAAAGCATTGTATCAATGAACATATTTAAACTTTCATTGTTACTTTCTTAAATCTTATAACAATATATTTTATTTTTTTATTTTATTAATAATTTCAGAAAACGTTAACCATAGTTGAGTTTTTAAAACCATGTTAAGAATAAAATAGATTGATATACCTACAAATATTTGTAGAACTAGTTGAACTATCGTCATTTGGAAAGCTTGGTTCATCCAGAAAACAATACCAAACATCACTACACCTGATATTAAATACTTCCAAAGAGAAAAAAACATAGGTTTTAACTCAAATTCTTTTCTAATATTAAAAAGTTGATAGAAACATACAGCTAATTCCGAGATTACAGTTACAACTGTAGCCCCAATAACACCAAAAATAGGAATTATTAACAAATTAAGAACAATACTCGTAACAGCACCAAATAATGCTGAGCCTGTATAAATTTTCATTCTATTCATTGGTAAAAGATATTGTCCACCAAAAATATAATTCCAACTAATGGCAATAACTAATGGTGATTCTATCATCAATATGGGTCCAACCATTTTGAATTGACTTCCAAAGAAAAAAGGAGCAAAGTTTAAGGCGATAGCACTAATACCTGCACTGATTCCTATACTGATCCCAGAAGATAAATTAAATGTAGTCCTCGTTATTTTTTTTATACCTTTAATGTCACCATTAGCATACATATTAGATATTCGTGGTAACATGACCGTCATTAATGCAGTTAATAAAGAAAGAGCCATTTTTAAAATTGTATCGGCTTGTGCATAAAAACCCAGATGGACTGTAGAATCAATTTTCCCAATTAATAATTTATTTATTAAAGTATAAAAAGTAACAGCGACTGTGGGAAGAAATAAAATAAGTGTAGGTTTAAAGTGCCGAAAAATATTTAGTTTTTTTAATTCTGGGATAAAAATTTCGCTTTTTAAATATGGCCAAAGTGATAGACTTCCCAATAATCCACTGATTACCATTATAGCAATATATTCTATCAAATCTTTTTCAGATTTAACAAAGATAAAAATACAAAATACAGTTACTATCTTTATTATAAAATTTCTCAGAACTATTACACTAAATCTTTCTCTACCAGAGAAATACCACGATATATCTAACATTGAAGTTAAAATAGCTACTCCTTGCCATAGATACAATGAAGTGTTTAAATTATTTATCATTATAAAAATGATAAATAAAAAAATTGTAACAGTAGAGGTAACCCACGAAAGAAAATTTATTTCCCAAAAAATTTGACTTCTCTTGTGCTTATCATTTTGATAATATGCTATTTCTCTATTCCCGTATGTAATAGTTCCTAAAATTGAAAATATTACAAAATACTGAACAACGTTTACTGTAAAAGAATATGTTCCTATTCCTGTACTTCCAAGTACTCTTGATATATATGGTGCTGTTATCAAAGGCAAAATAATCAATAATATTTGGTAAAAACTATTCATAATAAAATTCTTGAAAATTTTCATTCTTATTTATTCAATCCTCTATCCTCAACTATAATTTTATTCTTTAATAAATTATTCTAAATACTAAAAAAATAAGTTTCATTTTTATATTTAATTTTTTGAAGATAAATATGAAATCTTTATTAGAAATCTTATTAGAATATTTTTTCATAAAAATTTTATAAAAATAATACTTTTTTCTTCGGTTGTTACTTCTACTCCTACCATCTGACAATATTCTATAATTTAATCTTGTTTTATGTGTGTAGAAAACTGAAGCATTATGATTTAAGATAAGATTAACCCAAAAATCATAGTCTTCCATGACCCCATTACTTAATCTTTCATCAAATCTAATTTCACCAATTACCTTCTTCTTTACCAAAGAACTTGCATTTATTATGTTATTGGATAGCATATCACGAATATCAAACTCTTTTTTATAAATATTTTGATATTTTTTACCAATAAAATCCCAAGCAGCACACCCTACAATATCTTTGTCACTAAATATCATTTCGTCAACCATTATATTTATAAAATCTAAATCCAGGTAATCATCACCATCAACAAAAAGAATAGATTCTCCATTAGATTTATCTATACCATCGTTTCTAGTAGTAATTACTCCTCTATTAAAGGTGGATATATATTGTGTATTTTTGAATGGGGATTCTTTTAAACACTCTCTTATTATTTCATCAGAATCATCTGTCGATCCGTCATTAAAAATAATTAATTCTATATTTCTATAACTTTGGTTAAAAATACTATATAAGCATTCTTCAATATATTTTCCTTTGTTATAACATGTTACAATTACAGAAACTTTCATTTCTTGATTACGCATTTGTTTTTTCCTAGCATCTGATTTGGTTACTTGAATTTACAATGTTTTTTAGCATCTGTTTCGCTATTTGATAGTTAAGTTCCTATACAGGGGACTTTTATTATAAGTACTCGGAAAAGTTCCACTAACACTGAAATAATAATTCATTAATTTGATATTATCCTTAAATCTTATAGAGTGTATTGCATAATTTAAACAACGGTCAAATGTTAACGATAACATAACCGAAAGAATTTCCATATACTCAGCCCATAGAGAAAAATAAGGCTTGTTCACCCTATATTATTTATATCCCCACTTCTCAAGGATTGTTTATCCTCCAACTATTATGCTCATTTTACTAAAAAGGATATTGCTTGGGATTTAGGAAAACGAATAACTGTAGAATTGGTGCAAAGAACTTTGAATAAGCCCGCCCAATTATAGAATAGACCAAATCTATCGTCCATCACTCTGAACAAATAATCCAGTATAGGAGGAAAGTCAGTAAGCATCATGGAATGAGTCACTCCAACAGCCATAGGGATATCCTTAAAACAACAAAAGTTTTGGATACTGAATGACCATTTAAAAAGAAAATGGATTGACCAATTTAAATATAAAAACTTTGAAAAAGCCTTTATCAGAGATTTTTTGATACATTGAAGAGCTCTATAATTCGAAATAGACCTATCAAAGTTTAAATATCTCATACCCAATCAACTTGAAAAGTAATATTTTATAATAAATATATTCAAATTATACATTTCTCAATTTAAGAAACCTACTTTACGTAAATCAATGATGTATGGGATAATTTGGACTTTTTGAAATTTCTATACTTTAAGAGATTTTAAAGGTACTTTTATCATAAATCTGACCCGGAGATAAAATAGTTCCTCTTAAAATTTTATTTTCATTAAATAATAACGTAATAAAATATAAAGAGAAGTTTGTATAAAATGTTAACCCTGATTTTTCAACAACACTAAAAACTAACAAGACAACTATCGGTACGAGTAGTGGAATTAAATTTCTACTAAAGCACCTCTCAATTAAGGCTAGGTAATATATTAGTAGTAGTATTGCAAATATTATCCCATAGGAAAGTACAACTACAAGAACTCCGTTATCCAAATATTGGTAAACAGCTCCTATACTGGTATCTGTGTTAACAAATAATTTCTGTCCAAACATAGTCAAATCATAATTAGAAAAATATTGATAACTAAAATATAATCTTCCTGTTAATATATTGTTTAATGTCTGGCCTATAACACTATTATATGAATTATTAATAGCAAAGTAAAATGTAAAAAAAAGACTACCAAAAAAAAGGCTAAGACTAGATAATTTAATTATTTTTTTAAATAGTACAGACTTATTTTTATATAGACAAACTAAAACAAAGAAAACTAAGCTTAAGAAACTTCCTAATATTGATGCTGTACTTTTAGACATATATAATAAATAAACTAATAACAAAGTAAGTACGCCTACCCAAATTTTTCTTTTAAAAATTTTTTGAAACTCTCCCATTGCACTACCTGTTAATAAAATTAATATTATTAAAAAAACAGTTCTTCCAAGCGAGTTTGGTTGAATAAATCCAAAAGAATGTTTAATTGTAGAATTCTCAATCATGATGGTGTCCGCCCATTGACCTATACCAAACATAAATAAAGTTATAGAAAGTATGGAAACATTACTTATTAGAAAAATATATAATATTTTTCTAATGCTAAATCTTCTCATAATAATAATTAATAGGATTAGTTTAATAATATTTGGATCATCAGAATATTCATAAATTATGCAAGATATAACAAATATTCCGAAATACATAAAGACTTCACTTGGTCTTATCTTATAAACAAAAAGCGATAACGCACAGAAACCAAAAAGAAAATAATTTGTAACTAAGTTTGCGATGCTTAAAAATAATGGACTTTGTTGAGAATTGCTTATCGCTAGAACATAAAGTACCATAGATGAAATAATAAATATCTCAATCAGTCGTCTAAAAAAAATAAATAGATATTGTTTACTATTCATACATCAACTTTCTTTATATCTTAATCCAATTATTTTGAATCAATTTATCATTTTGATATTTTCCATTTTCTGGAAACCAATGTTTAGGTCCTATTACTAATTTCTCATCAAAATCTCCTAAAAATTGAGCCCACCACGAAAATGTCGAATTTGAAATAATGAAATGTTTACAGCCTCTCATTAACATCAGTTTTTCTTCAACAGTATTGCCTTCTAATTCAACAAAGACTTTATTATGCTTTAACATTTTATTTGCAAAAATAGAAGCATACTCAATATCGTCACTAAAGACAAAGAAGGTTGGACGTTTAAGTCTTTTATTCATGATATTGATTGCCTTTTTGAAGTATTTTTCATCGCATTGAAAAAAATCTTCCATATATTCTTTAGACAAAAAGTCACCTCTCCTAATTGAAATGCATACACTTTCATTTTTTTGTATTTCATAACTCATATTAAGATTTTTATCACTAATGACTTCTTTAGCTACAATACTCTTTTGCAAATTTTTTTCAATATCTTCAAATAATTCAGCATTCTCAAATTTCCCATATATAAACAAAGACTTTTTAGAGCTTTTTTCGAAATGTCCTGTAAGGAATGGAGTTACATATAGCCCCTTTCGTGATAATAATCTAGCAAACCATCTATTTATTTTTGTTAAATAATTTTTATTGTAATCTTCCATTGGCCAAATTCTTCTAACACATGCGAAAATCAAATATAAAAATCTTTGATCCAGTGAACCATTGTTTAAAACGAGATTTCTAAAAGATTCCATCTCTTCTAAATTTGTATAATCGAGATTAAATTTACTTAATTCATCTTTGAAACTCAAATCTTTTTTTAGTAAACTAGTCTTATTCACCTCATAAAAATTACAAATAATTTCTCCAGCAACGGACATTTGAATTTTTTTAGCAAATGCATAACTAAATAATTGATTTCCAAGTCTTCCGCTTATTTGAACATAAATATTTTTACTCATTTATTTTTTCCTCTTTATCACTTTTCAGCAAATACCAATGTTTTCTCCATATGTCAACCTTTCTATTATCTGTATACCATTTGGAGGGGGCGATAACCTTTTTTTCTGAGCTACTAGACAGAAACTCCGCCCACCATGAAAATGAACTATTAGATAAAATAAAATGCTTACATGATGACATTAGTAAAAGTTTTTGAGTTAGAGTATCTTCTCCACTTTCAAAATAAATGGGTATATCAACATTCAAATTTCTTTTGGCCCATTCAATATCATCTGAAAATACAACTAGACTTATATCTGGTATTTCCTCTTGAATTTTTATTATTCCTCGGTAAAAATAGTTCTGATCACAAATATAATATATTTTTTTAAACTTAGAATTACTTATGAAATCTCCCCGCCTAATAGTTACGCATACTGAATTTAAACTTTTAATAGTAGTTAAAAATTCTTTATTCTTTTCTTCTACTACAAAGCTTGATTTAATTTTATTTCTAAATTTTTCTGATATATTTGAGAAAAATTTTTCACTTTGCCAATATCCACAAATATAATAGTTATCACATTTTCTTATTGAAAATTTAATAAAAGACTCTTTCATCCAAATATAAATTCCGAAAATTGATAATAATTTGAAGACTATTTTATCAATCAAAGAAAATCTATTATTAGTTATTGATGAAATTTTCTCAATAATACGGCTGAGTTGCATGAAAAAACGATACCTTATTATAGGCTTCTCATTAGTAATTACAACATTATCTTTCTCAGTGATGAATTGATTTAATGAAAACTTAATACCATAATCTGCCGAATATTTCTCAATATAATAAGTTGAAAAAACTATTTTTTGATTATTCAATTCTTGAATATTTTGGGCAAATGCATATTGAAATAGCTGGTTCCCTACATTACCTCTAACATCTACAAAAATCATTCAATATTTATGCTCCCTTTCTTTCATAAAAATAAATTTTTTATTTTATTATATGTACGTTGACTATTACTATTATCAAAATAATAAAATTCATGTTTAATTCTTTTGATATATCTTTCTTCTACTACAAAATTATCCTGAATAATTTTTTTTAGTTCCAAGTTTACTTCAGTAATGTTTTTTACGACCTTACCAAAAGCATCAACAGAGTAATTAAAATAAGCGGGAGGATAGTGCCCTCTGTCATATTCTACTTTATCAAATTGAAAATAAATAGTAGGTTTCAACATGTAAGCAAAATCCCAAAAAATAGATGAATAATCAGTAATCAGAATATTCGAGTCTTTCAAGAGTGTTTGAACATCATACTTTTCAGCTTCACATATTATGACATTTGGGTTTCCCGAAAATTCTTCTATAAATGCTTGTGTGAAATTTTGAAATCCATAATGAAGATAAAGGTATACTTTTATCTTATTTTTTTCCAATATATTATTAAACGTAGCATCTTTTAGTAACGAAGCATAGTATTCAAAAAAAGAACTTTTTTTAAATCCATCTAAATTTTTATGAGATAACCATTTTCTCCAAGTTGGCATTATTAATATTTGATTATTTTCTTTAGAAGTATCAAACAAATTATCATATCGACATAGTCCTATTATTTGGGCAATATTTTTAGGATATCCATACTCACTTATAACAAAATTATATTCTCTTTTGGTTGAGCAAGTCAGTAAATCGTATTTCATATTTTTATAATCCATCGATTTATGTGGAACCTTATCCTTTATTATCCCATGCTGCAACCAAACCCTTTTAAATTTAAAAAGACATAAAAATTCTAACAAGTTACAAATTTTTCGCTTGGTTGGAAATGGTAAAAGTTGAGAAGAAATCAATACACTACTTTTAATATAATATTTGAAATGTTCCCATGATTTATATTCGATTATATTATTTAAATTATTAAATTTATTTAAATCAACTGAGTCTTTAGTAATTATATAATATGTTTGAATTTCTTTATGTTCTTTTTGCATATATTTAAAAAACTCATAACCATTATCTCTAGCTTCATCATATTTCTCTGAAATAAGCCAAATCTGTTCGTCTTTTCTTTTCTTTATCCTAACAAAGCATGAAGCCATAAAAAGCATTACAATATCTTTAAGAAGCAGTATTAAATTTTTAAATTTGATCATTTTTTTTTATATATTTCAAAACATCCTTATACATATTCTGCCAGCTTTTATATTCTTTCATAAATTCGAATAATTTTTTACCATGTGAATGCATAACAAGTAACTCTGGAACTCTTGCTACTACGTAACCAGCTTTTATTATTTGATAAGCAACTTCTATATCTTCTCCCCCTTGCCCTAGCTCTTCTTGAAATGGAAATTTAATTAATAATTCTTTTCTTGCACTTGCATTACTACAGCTAAAAATCCCTGGATGGATTCTATTCTCTAAAATAGTCCCTTGTTGTGTACCTTTGAATTTACTTTTTATATACCCAAGTTTATTAAATACTTTCTCAGTAAAACTTCCATCAGGTAAAGCTTCTACCTCGCCATAACATGCTCCAATTCTACTATTTTCAAACATTTTATTTGTTTTTTCAAGATAATCCCGAGAAACTGGCACAGAATGTCCACTCAGAAAGCATACAATATTCCCTGTAGAATTTTTTACTCCCACATTCGAAGCATAACTGTAATTAAAATCTTCTTTTTTTATAGAAATAAGTTTTATTTGATAACCATTCATAATCTCTAGACTCCCATCATTAGATCCAGAATCTACAATAATTATTTCATAATTTCTATGAGTCTGGTTACTTAAACTATCTAAAACTTCTTTTATGTGTTTTTTTTCATTATATGTTCTAATAACAACACTAATTTTATTTTCATTCATCTATTTTATTCTCCACTACTATAATACTCCTGGATGTTCCTACACCTATATAGCAAATAATGAATCATTTCTCAGAATTTCATCAAACTATCTATCTCTTTTTTAAAAGAAGTTATAAATTCATCATTATGATTACAATCAATATTATTCTCCATTATTTTTGATTGCTTAATATATAAAAATAGATTTTCAGTATTTTCACATAGTAACAATGGGTAACCTTTATACTTAACTTGTTTGCTTACCCATAATTGATGATCATTCACATGTTCACCAAACTTTTCTTGCCTTGGTACCACTATTGGAATTTTACTGAATTGCAAAACTTGCATATAGGTTGAAGGACCGCCATGTGTAATCACGACATCTGATTTATCTAAATAATAGGCCATATCATCGTATCCAATCACTTTTTCCCACTGTGTATATTTGGGTTCATAAGTTGAATACCCAATTTGCATGAATACATCGTCTTCGATTTCACCATCACGTACAAGTTCATCAATTTTTTGAATGAGCCGATTAAATGGCTGTTCATGAGTTCCAACCGTTACAAAAATCATTAGAAAATTCCTCCTAAATTAATTGCTTTAGGATAAACCTTTTTTAACTCTTCCCATTGGACAATAAACTTATCAGTAACTGGATAGACTAATCTACCTGTTAAAGTTGGTTTATCGATCCGGTCAAATATTTCAATGTAGACTGTCTTTGCACCGAATAGTTTACCTAACCAAAAAAAAGGAACAGCCACCGCAGCACCACTCGAAATAATCAAATCTGGTTTTTCTTTTCTAAGTATTTTAAATGCAAGAATGGTATTTTTTATCGTGTTTTTTACATTTCTATTTGTGGGATAATAACAAGGATACAATCTTTCTTCTTTCAATATAGATTTTGCATCTGTTTTATCAAATGTGACCCAAAATCTATCTTCGTTTTCCCAAAACTTTTTTAACAAATACAGGTGTGTCAAATGACCACCGCTGGAACCTACTAATGCTATTTTCATTTTTAATATGCGTCCGATCCGTGAATACTTTGTGCAATTGTAAGCACCAGAAGCTTGATATCGTTTTTGGTGCTATGGTATTGGAGATAATAGAGTTCTAAATCTGCTCGTTGAGGAAAAAGAACTTTACTTCGGCCATGTGTCGTCCAATAACCAGTAATTCCAGGTTTGCACATGAGTAAGTAAGGGAGGCGTTTCCCATATTCTTTCGCTTCAAAAAGTAAAATTGGTCTTGGACCAACTAATGCCATATCTCCTTTAAGGACATTGATAAATTGTGGTAATTCATCAATTGAGTGTTGTCTAATAAATGAACCAATCTTCGTCACACGGGGATCACTTACTAGTTTATTGCCATTGGCATGATAGGCGGCTTTAACTTCTGGATGTAGCTCTAAATACTGCTCAGCATTAACTATCATTGTCCTAAATTTCAAAATATAAAAAATTTTCCCGTTTTTTCCATACCGTTTTTGTTTATAGAACATTGGCCCTTGATCTTTTTTTGAGCTCATTTTGTAAGGGACATAAAGCAATGCAGCCGCAATAAGAAATAAAACTGAACCTGCTAATCCTCCTAGGATATCAATTGCTCTTTTTATAATTAGCTCTCTATAAGAAAAATTTTTTAATTCTACTAACTTATGCTCTTCCGATTCAGGTGATGAGGCATCCTCAAAAACTTCCATTATTCACTCCATTTAATCCCTTTAAAATAATCCTAAAAATTTCTTTGTTTTGATCTTTGTTGGTTTTTCTTGATAAAAACTTTCGTTTAAAATCACTGACTCTGCATTATTTTGAAACATTCGTGATACACCAGAACCATAACTATCTTCAATAATTTCAAACGCTTCCTTCATCTTAAATGCACGTGACGTCACATTATGCGCATCTGATGCAACAAAATGCGTAAGATGGTTTTCTATCATTTTAAATGACAGCTTTTGTATTTTTTTACCAAAATGACCAGTGACACTTGAAGCTGTTATCTGACTTAGTACTCCTTGTTCAATAAAATCAAATAATACATCAGGGTTCTCAATGATTCCACTATTACGCTCAGGGTGGACCAAAATAGGTTGAAGTCCCTCCAATTGAATATTATAAAAAAGTTCTTTAGCATAAGCTGGCACATGATTTGATGGAAATTCAATCAATATATAACTTGAAGTGCCCGCTGCTGTCAGTAACTTTCCTTCAGAAAATTCTTTTAATAAATCACCATATATTCTCACCTCTTGTCCGGGTAAAACTTCAATTGGTAATTGATGCTCGTCAATGATATTTTGAACTTCCTTAACTTTCTTCAAAATAAGCGGTGATTCATTATTAAATTGAGGATTATGATGAGGAGTGGCAGTGATGGTTGTTATCCCTTCATCAATTGCTGATTTCAGCATTGTCAAAGTATCTCCAGAAGTTTTAGCCCCATCATCTATCCCCGGTAAAATATGGCAATGAATATCAATCATTTTCTCTCCTAGCCTACGAATTTTGTTCTTTTATTTGATTCAAGTTTATTCCAATTATTCTACTCCGTAGTAGTAATACGATGGTGACTCAGAAGAGTCTACCCCATGCAAAACAACCCCTAAAATATTTGCATTAACTTGTTCAAGCATTTTTTTTGTTTTTGCTAAACTCTCTTTTTTTGTTTCATAGGCACGTACAACAATAACTGCTCCTCCTACATAACTACTCAAAATTTGAGCATCAGTAACTGCAGAGAGAGGTGGAGTATCAATCAAAACAACATCAAAGAAATCGGACACAGAGTCAATCAAATTCTTCATTGCACTAGATGCTAATAATTCCGATGGGTTCGGTGGAATTGGACCAGAGGTAATTATTGTAAGATTTTCAGAAAGTCTTGTCCCTTGTATGGCATCTTCAATCGAAGATTGATGCATTAAAATATTAGTTAAGCCTACTCTATTTTGTACTTTAAAAGTAATGTTAACAGTCGGTTTACGAAGATCGCCATCAATTAAAAGTACTTTTTTACCTTGTTGTGCAAAAGCAACAGCTAGATTAGCACTTGCGGTTGATTTACCTGCAGCTGCTTCTGAAGATGTTACTAGAAAACTTTTAATCCCTTGATCCGCCATTTTAAAATCAATAGTCGTACGAATCGTACGATATTGTTCAGAAATAGGTGATTGAGGATTGACACTGGTAATAATATAACGATTGTTGTCTATGCTTCTTTTATTTTTAGCCATCCTGAACTCCTATCTTTTATTCCTTTTTGATGATCTATTTACTTCATGGTCGCTAGGTGTACTTGCTTTAGTACCCATTTGCGTACCATTTTTATTCGTATTCTTATTAAAATCACTCATTTGAGCATAGGTTGTTACACCAAGAACCGTGAGTCCCAGAGCTTCAATATCTTCTTCTTTATTAATTTTGTTATCAAACAATTCCTTCAATAAAGCAATGGCTAAACCTAAAACTAGTCCGGCTATAACAGATATTGCTAAATACAATTTAGGTTTAGGACTAATTGGTGTTGTTTGAGCTTTTGCATTGGATAGAATATTAACGTTAGTAACATTTAATAGTTTTGCTGCGTCTGAACTAAATATTTTAGCAGTCTCGTCTGCAATCTTTTGTGCAATGTACGGATTAGAATATTTAACAGTAAGCGTAATAACTTGTGAATTTGTTTGATTTGCTGCTGTAACTTGTTTTTGGAAAGAGTCATCAGATAGATTCAAATTACTTTGAACTTTATCTAAAATGACGGGACTCACAATAACTTGGTTAATTGTGTTCGCCATCTGAATATTCCCGGTCACTTGTCCAGCGTAGGCTGCTGAATTATCCGAATTTGGTAGTTTAACGACAAGTTGAGTTGAGGCTGTGTAAACTGGGGAGGCTATAAAAAATGTGTATATGCTCCCTAATATTGTGACTATTAAAGCACTAAATAATATTAAACCTAACCTTTTGCGAATAATTTTAAAAATCCCTCTTAAATCAATCGTTTGTTCCTGTGTTTCCTGCATTTCTTCTCCAATATTTAATAATTGTTATTTATAACTTAATTAGTTTGCTGTAAAATATTTAGTAATATAATCTAGCCAAATCTTATTCCCCGAATCATTTAGCGTTCTATAAACTCCATCATCAGCAAATAGCCCCTTCATTTCATCAGAATTTTTGTCTGGGTAACTAGACCAGTAGTCTATATAGGGATATTTTGTAGATAAAGATTGTTTAAATTGTTCTTCTTGTACGGGGTACACAACACCACCATAAATCGGTGGAGAGGGTTGAACTATCACCTCAGCTCCTGTACTAGCCAAATTTGTTATAAGTTGCTCATTACTAGTCAGTGAGGCTGTTGCTTCAATGTTTTGGTTATCATTAAAAAGTGGAGCTTCATATAAAACAACATCAGGGTTAGTCGCCAATACTTGATTTTGAACTTTTTCAGTCAATAATTGTTCACTGGTTTCACCATTGTAAGTGATATTTTTGATATTCCAAAAATTATTTCCATAATATTTTTGTAAATTTTGTTGAAATTGTTCAGAAATAACTGAATCAGATTGCCAAATACAAGTTAAAGTAACTTCTTTATTTTTTGATGAAATATCATCTATTTTGTTTTGAACTGATTTTGGTAAATTTTTATAATACTTTTTATAGGTAAGGTCTATCGGATTTTTTTCACTGCTATTTTTTACAACTTCTTTTCCTTTATTAGTTTTTGAAAGATTATTTATCCTAGAATTATAACTATAAAAACCTCCAATTATCAATGCTATAGATATCACTATAGTAATTACAAAAATTCCTTTTTTCATCATAGTAATAAGAAAAACTCCCTAAATTTATTATTGTTATAACTCTATTTGATACTCTAAAAAAAGCCATTTTTGACAAATTATAAACATTTCTTTTTTCTCTTCTTGAGTTAAAGTTTTAAAGAGATTAATTGCAGAACTGTCATTAGGCTCATCAATTATACCCATCAGATATTTTGGAGACACATTAAAATACTCTGATAGTCCTATTAACCTTGTCCCAGAGGGTTCTCCTCCCAACTTATAATTATTCAAAGAATTTCTAGGGTAACCCAATTCCCTCTCTATTTGATTTGCAGATTTACCACTTGATTCAACTAGTTCCTTTAGACGATGGTAAAATAAATCATTCATAAACATAATCCCTCTTTTTATTAACTTCTATAAGAAAAACTTTAATTTTTCTGAAAGTAAAATTAGAAAACTATACTAAATAATTAAACTTATATCTTTATTTATACGTAAAATTTCAAGTAGTTTAAATTTTGAAACCCATATTGTCACTTGCATTAATAAGTTTTGTTTTATATAATTAAGATAGTATCGAAAATTAAAAAAAACACCAAAATGGTGTTAAATTAAGCAAGTTTTGATTTAATTTTTCAGAAAAATTAAAGTTTTCGCGAAAGAATATGTTTTTATACTATATAATTTCTATACTAATAACAGATAATTAGATGTAAAAACATAAATTAATTTTTAAAAAGCTCCTTTATGAAGTTAAAGAAGCTTTTTATGGTCGATTATAAATCACTTTTTACCCGCTGATTATTAAGGTTTAAAATTATCATTCCAATTTTTTCATAAATTTTTTTATAATTATTTAGTACAATAAAGAAGCAAAATGTGATTACAAACACTAAAATACCTGGAAGTATATTATATCTTATGAGTAAATTAATTGAGCTACTCCCAAGTCCAATGTTTCCACAAATACTATAAGCTGTGAAAATCCCTGCAACCAAAGAAATTGGTAAGCGAAACTTAGGAAATAGTAAATAGTTTCCTCTCTCCTCTAAACTTAATCTTTGATAGAAATATTGAGCAGAAAAATAGAAGAGAAAAGTAGTTAGTATAACAAATCCATCTAATATAAGCCAATGTGAATAGGTATCAAATCGGACAAAAAATGATTGATAATAAATTCCATCATTTTTATTATTTAAAATATTGTTGAAGACATTGTTCAAGATATCTAAAATATTTTGCTTTATCAACTCTAATCCAAATACAAATCCGCTTAAGGATAAGATTCCTGTAATCACTTGGCCCAAGATAATTCCAGAAAAAAGACCTAAAAAATAGTAACAAATGGCAACTAATAAGATGCAAAATTGGTAGAAAATAATTTTATCTAGAGGATAATTAATATATTGGTGAGGAATGCGACTATAAAGAATGACTAAATTAATGCTAACAGCAGTAATTGCCATTAATAATAAAGGAATCAACGACGTCAATATACTGCTTTTTAAAATTTGTTTTCTTTTATACCCAGACGAAAACAAAATCTGTGAAAAATTTGTCTTGTAGTTTAAGAAAGATACTAAAAATCCAGCAACAATGAAAAATAAACTGATAAGAGTAAAACCACGAAATACATTTCTGGATGTAAACAAATAGCTAAAATTAGTTAAGTCAAACGCACTTCGCGTGTAAAATAATTTAGCTCTTATATAACCGTAATATTCTTTAAAAGTCTGTGATTGAATATGAAACTTACCAGTTTTGGAATCAAATTTTAGAAAAATTCCTGCGTTCTGATTATCTGCATAATCGACACTTCCTTGGTAATCTTTTGTTTCTTTATATTTTTTATTTACATTATCCTCTTCAGCTTTTTGTGTACCTAGATATGAATTATAATGATCTCTAGCCTCTTGAGAATGGATAAAGTTTTGCCTTCTATGCCAATTAGTTGTGGAGTTAAATCCAATAAAAACAGATATTAATATTAACAGTATTCCTAAACTTAAAACGATTGGTTTGGCTCTTTTCCAAGTAATTCTGTTCAATTTTTTGGTATCCATTCTTTTCTCACTCTCTTTCATCAGGCATGTCATGGCCTGAAAACTTGCTTATAAAAAGGTCTTCTAAAGTTAAAGGAAGTTCTTCAATCAGTAGTGGTTCACAATTGTTTATTCGTTCCATAAGTTCATCACTATAATTTTCAAAGATCACTGTGCTTACTCGGCCTTCATGAGTAATATGCTTCGCTTCTTGTTTGATAAACTGAGGTAATTCATAGTCTTTAAAAGCAATCTGAAGTTTACGGATTGACATTTTTACTGTAGAAAGATTCAATATAGAAACAATAGAGTTTTCTTTAATAAAAGCTACTTGGTCCGCTAGCTTTTCCAGCTCATTCAAATTATGTGAAGCTAAAATAATACTTCTATCTTGATCACTGATTGCATCGATCATTAAATCAACAACCTGTTTACGTACGATAACATCGAGCCCATCAAGAGGTTCATCTAAGATAATATAGGAACAGTTTGAACAAAGCGCAATAATAACGAGGAGCAAGCATTGCATCCCTTTGGAATATTTTTGAAATTGATCATCAGGTAATTGATGTTTTTCGATCAATTCCCAATATCTCTTACTATCAAAAAGAGGATACAATAGGGAAAAATAACTCTCAATTGTTCGTAATCTCATTTTATTTAATGGTTGATATTGAGGATCAAGGAAAAAAATATCATTTTTTAGATGAACCTCTTTGTTAATATCTAGACCATCAATTGATACCATTCCTTCATCCATCAAATAATGACTGGCTATCGT
>Ga0308156_1001567_pt1 | contig 25532 bp, 39 predicted proteins | sample PhyAR2_FD_201041 | JGI IMG/M metagenome (GOLD analysis project Ga0308156, IMG submission 201041) | Phyllosphere microbial communities from UC Gill Tract Community Farm, Albany, California, United States - DLSL A.R2 | ecosystem: Host-associated > Plants > Phyllosphere > Unclassified | place: USA... | reverse complement strand
TCATGCCGGGCGACAACATCAAAATGGTTGTTACCCTGATCCATCCGATCGCGATGGACGACGGTCTGCGTTTCGCAATCCGTGAAGGCGGCCGTACCGTTGGCGCGGGCGTTGTTGCTAAAGTTCTGAGCTAATAATTTATTATCTCTGAATAAAAAAAGGACGCTTCGGCGTCCTTTTTTACGTTCTGCTTTCAGCTCTCTGCTATTGTAATCATAACTATTCTCATTTACACTCTGCGCATAAATTGAACGGGAGTGATTATGTACGTCTGTCTGTGTAATGGGGTAAGTGATAAAACAATTCGCCAGGCCGTGCGCCAGTTCCGCCCCCAATCCTTTCAGCAGCTGCGTAAGTTTATCCCGGTAGGGAACCAGTGCGGCAAGTGTGTTCGCGCAGCCCGCGAGATTATGCAGAACGAGCTGATGCAAATTCCTGAATACCAGGAGATCGCATAAGCGAAAATCTTTTTTTGACATCCCGGTAGCGCCATCTACGCTTCACTTAGTGGAAGCGGAGGGACTAATAATGAAAGGTGATGTCAGAATCATAAGTTATCTCAATAAATTATTGGGAAATGAGCTTGTCGCAATCAATCAGTATTTTCTTCATGCCCGTATGTTCAAAAACTGGGGCCTTACCCGCCTCAACGACGTCGAATATCACGAATCCATAGATGAGATGAAGCACGCCGATAAGTACATCGAGCGTATTCTCTTTCTCGAAGGTATTCCAAACCTGCAGGACCTCGGCAAACTGGGGATCGGTGAAGACGTAGAGGAGATGCTGCGCTCTGACCTGAACCTGGAACTTGAGGGCGCTAAAGATCTACGTGAGGCTATCGCCTATGCCGATAGCGTTCACGACTACGTCAGCCGCGATATGATGATTGAGATCCTCGCGGACGAAGAGGGGCACATCGACTGGCTGGAGACCGAGCTAGACCTGATAGCAAAAATTGGTCTGCAGAACTACCTTCAGTCGCAGCTCAGAGAGCAGGCGAAGTAGCCGCACCGTACAACGCATACTCCCGCATAATCGAACCCGCTGCCGGCAAACGGCGGCGGGTTTTTTTCTATCTGGTGCTTATTTTCTACCCGACCCTTGCGTTAATGCCAGTTTTACGTATAATGCGCGGGCTTGTCTAATATAGACAGCGGTTCGATATGAACCACCGGTACTGCGTAAGCGATACCAGACAATGTTCCCAATTGGGGAACTCTGTAAGAACGGTTACACTCTCCCATCAATCGTAATGGGTTTGAGGAGTAACTATTTCGTCTATAAATAATTGGAGCTCTGGTCTCATGCAGAACCAAAGAATCCGTATCCGTCTTAAAGCGTTTGATCATCGTCTGATCGATCAATCAACCGCGGAAATCGTCGAGACTGCCAAGCGCACTGGTGCGCAGGTTCGTGGTCCGATCCCGCTGCCGACCCGCAAAGAGCGCTTTACCGTTCTGATCTCTCCGCACGTTAACAAAGACGCGCGCGATCAGTACGAAATTCGCACTCACAAGCGTCTGGTTGACATCGTTGAGCCAACCGAGAAAACCGTTGATGCTCTGATGCGTCTGGACCTGGCTGCCGGTGTAGACGTGCAGATCAGCCTGGGTTAATCAGGTCATCGAGCGATTGAGAGGTTGATACAATGATTGGTTTAGTCGGTAAAAAAGTGGGTATGACCCGCATCTTCACTGAAGATGGCGTTTCTATCCCAGTAACCGTAATCGAAGTTGAAGCAAACCGCGTTACTCAGATCAAAGATCTGGCTAACGACGGCTACCGTGCCGTTCAGGTCACTACCGGTGCTAAAAAAGCTAACCGTGTAACCAAGCCTGAAGCAGGTCACTTTGCTAAAGCCGGCGTTGAAGCTGGCCGTGGTCTGTGGGAATTCCGTCTTGCTGAAGGCGAAGAATACACCGTAGGTCAGGACATTAGCGTTGAGCTGTTTGCTGACGTTAAAAAAGTTGACGTAACCGGTACCTCTAAAGGTAAAGGTTTCGCCGGTACCGTTAAGCGCTGGAACTTCCGTACCCAGGACGCGACTCACGGTAACTCCTTGTCTCACCGTGTTCCGGGTTCTATCGGTCAGAACCAGACTCCGGGCAAAGTGTTCAAAGGCAAGAAGATGGCAGGTCAGCTGGGTAACGAACGTGTAACTGTTCAGAGCCTGGACGTAGTACGTGTTGACGCTGAGCGCAACCTGCTGCTGGTTAAAGGTGGTGTTCCGGGTGCGACCGGTTGCGACCTGATCGTTAAACCAGCTGTGAAGGCGTAAGGGGATAGCAATGGAATTAGTATTGAAAGACGCGCAAAGCGCGCTGACTGTTTCCGAAACTACCTTCGGTCGTGATTTCAACGAAGCGCTGGTTCACCAGGTTGTTGTTGCTTATGCAGCTGGTGCTCGTCAGGGTACTCGTGCTCAGAAGACTCGTGCTGAAGTAACTGGTTCCGGCAAAAAGCCGTGGCGTCAGAAAGGTACCGGCCGTGCGCGTTCAGGTTCTGTTAAGAGCCCGATCTGGCGTTCAGGTGGCGTGACCTTCGCTGCGCGTCCGCAGGACCACAGTCAAAAAGTTAACAAAAAGATGTACCGCGGCGCGCTGAAAAGCATTCTGTCCGAGCTGGTACGTCAGGATCGTCTGATCGTTGTCGAGCAGTTCTCTCTGGAAGCGCCGAAAACCAAGCTTCTGGCTCAGAAACTGAAAGACATGGCTCTGGAAGATGTGCTGATCATCACCGGTGAGCTGGACGAGAACCTGTTCCTGGCCGCACGTAACCTGCACAAGGTTGACGTACGTGACGCAGCAGGTATCGACCCGGTTAGCCTGATCGCCTTCGACAAAGTCGTAATGACTGCTGAGGCTGTTAAGCAAGTTGAGGAGATGCTGGCATGATTCGTGAAGAACGTCTGCTGAAGGTGCTTCGTGCGCCGCACGTTTCTGAAAAAGCGTCTACCGCGATGGAAAAAACCAATACCATCGTGCTCAAAGTTGCTAAAGACGCGACTAAAGCAGAGATCAAAGCTGCTGTGCAGAAACTGTTTGAAGTCGAAGTCGAAGTCGTTAACACCCTGGTTGTTAAAGGGAAAGTTAAACGTCACGGACAGCGTATCGGTCGTCGTAGCGACTGGAAAAAAGCTTACGTCACCCTGAAAGAAGGCCAGAACCTGGACTTCGTTGGCGGCGCTGAGTAAGTCGGAGGAGTAATACAATGGCAGTTGTTAAGTGTAAACCGACATCTCCGGGTCGTCGCCACGTTGTTAAAGTGGTTAACCCTGAGCTGCATAAGGGCAAACCTTTTGCTCCGCTGGTTGAAAAAAACAGCAAATCCGGTGGTCGTAACAACAATGGTCGTATCACCACTCGTCACATCGGTGGCGGCCATAAGCAGGCTTATCGTATTGTTGACTTCAAACGCAACAAAGACGGTATCCCAGCGACTGTTGAACGTCTTGAGTACGATCCGAACCGCTCCGCGAACATCGCGCTGGTTCTGTACAAAGATGGCGAACGCCGTTACATCCTGGCCCCTAAAGGCCTGAAAGCTGGCGACCAGATTCAGTCTGGCGTTGATGCTGCAATCAAAGCGGGTAACACCCTGCCGATGCGCAACATCCCGGTTGGTTCTACCGTTCATAACGTAGAAATGAAACCAGGTAAAGGCGGTCAGCTGGCGCGTTCTGCTGGTACTTACGTTCAGATCGTTGCGCGCGACGGTGCTTATGTCACCCTGCGTCTGCGTTCTGGTGAAATGCGTAAAGTCGAAGCAGACTGCCGCGCTACCCTGGGCGAAGTTGGCAATGCTGAGCATATGCTGCGCGTTCTGGGTAAAGCAGGTGCTGCACGCTGGCGTGGTGTTCGTCCTACCGTTCGCGGTACTGCGATGAACCCAGTCGACCACCCACATGGTGGTGGTGAAGGTCGTAACTTTGGTAAGCACCCGGTAACTCCGTGGGGCGTTCAGACCAAAGGTAAGAAGACCCGCAGCAACAAGCGTACTGATAAATTTATCGTACGTCGCCGTAGCAAATAATTTTAGAGGATAAGCCATGCCACGTTCTCTCAAGAAAGGTCCTTTTATTGACCTGCACTTGCTGAAGAAGGTAGAGAAAGCGGTGGAAAGCGGTGACAAGAAGCCCCTGCGCACTTGGTCCCGTCGTTCAACGATCTTTCCTAACATGATCGGTTTGACCATCGCTGTCCATAATGGTCGTCAGCACGTTCCAGTCTTTGTTTCCGACGAAATGGTTGGTCACAAACTGGGTGAATTCGCACCGACTCGTACTTATCGCGGCCACGCTGCTGATAAAAAAGCGAAGAAGAAATAAGGTAGGAGGAAGAGATGGAAACTTTAGCTCAACATCGCCATGCTCGTTCTTCTGCTCAGAAGGTTCGCCTTGTTGCTGACCTGATTCGCGGTAAGAAAGTGTCGCAGGCCCTGGACATCCTGACCTATACCAACAAGAAAGCTGCGGTATTGGTTAAGAAGGTACTGGAATCTGCCATTGCTAACGCTGAACACAACGATGGCGCTGACATCGACGATCTGAAAGTCGCGAAAATCTTCGTAGACGAAGGCCCAAGCATGAAGCGCATTATGCCGCGTGCGAAAGGTCGTGCAGATCGCATCCTGAAGCGCACCAGCCACATTACTGTGGTTGTGTCCGATCGCTGAGACTCTGGAGACTAGCAATGGGTCAGAAAGTACATCCTAATGGTATTCGCCTGGGTATTGTAAAACCATGGAACTCAACCTGGTTTGCGAACACCAAAGAATTCGCTGACAACCTGGACAGCGATTTTAAAGTACGTCAGTACCTGACTAAGGAACTGGCTAAAGCGTCTGTATCTCGTATCGTTATCGAGCGTCCGGCTAAGAGCATCCGTGTGACCATTCACACCGCTCGCCCGGGTATCGTTATCGGTAAGAAAGGCGAAGACGTAGAAAAACTGCGCAAGGTCGTAGCGGATATCGCTGGCGTTCCTGCACAGATCAACATCGCCGAAGTGCGTAAGCCTGAACTGGACGCAAAACTGGTTGCTGACAGCATCACTTCACAGCTGGAGCGTCGTGTGATGTTCCGCCGTGCAATGAAGCGTGCTGTACAGAACGCAATGCGTCTGGGCGCTAAAGGTATCAAAGTTGAAGTTAGCGGCCGTCTGGGCGGCGCGGAAATCGCACGTACCGAATGGTACCGCGAAGGTCGCGTTCCGCTGCACACACTGCGTGCGGACATCGACTACAACACCTCTGAAGCGCACACCACCTATGGTGTAATCGGCGTTAAGGTATGGATCTTCAAAGGTGAGATCCTGGGTGGTATGGCTGCTGTTGAACAACCGGAACCGGCTGCTCAACCTAAAAAGCAGCAGCGTAAAGGCCGTAAATAAGGAGCGTCGCTATGTTACAACCAAAGCGTACAAAATTCCGTAAAGTGCACAAAGGCCGCAACCGTGGTCTGGCGCAGGGTACGGATGTTAGCTTCGGCACTTTCGGTCTGAAAGCTGTTGGCCGTGGTCGTCTGACTGCCCGTCAGATCGAAGCAGCACGTCGTGCAATGACCCGTGCAGTTAAGCGTCAAGGTAAGATCTGGATCCGTGTATTCCCGGACAAACCGATCACTGAGAAGCCGCTGGAAGTTCGTATGGGTAAAGGTAAAGGTAACGTGGAGTATTGGGTTGCCTTGATTCAGCCAGGTAAAGTCCTGTATGAAATGGACGGTGTTCCTGAAGAGCTGGCCCGTGAAGCATTCAGCCTGGCAGCAGCGAAACTGCCGATTAAAACCACCTTTGTAACTAAGACGGTGATGTAATGAAAGCAAAAGAGCTGCGTGAGAAGAGTGTTGAAGAGCTGAACACCGAGCTGCTGAACCTGCTGCGTGAGCAGTTCAACCTGCGTATGCAGGCAGCAAGTGGCCAGCTGCAACAGTCTCACCTGTTGAAGCAAGTGCGTCGTGACGTCGCACGCGTTAAGACTTTACTGACTGAGAAGGCGGGTGCGTAATGACCGATAAAATCCGTACTCTGCAAGGTCGCGTCGTTAGCGATAAAATGGAGAAATCCATGGTTGTTGCTATCGAACGTTTTGTGAAACACCCGATCTACGGTAAATTCATCAAGCGTACGACCAAGCTGCACGTACATGACGAGAACAACGAATGTGGTATCGGCGACAAGGTTGAAATCCGTGAATGCCGTCCACTGTCCAAGACTAAGTCCTGGACGCTGGTTCGCGTTGTAGAGAAAGCCGTTCTGTAATACAGTACGCTCTCTCAAGATAGACGGTCCAGCAATGGACCGTTTATTTTTTCTACCCATACGCAGAAAGCGGTGTTATAATGCCGCGCCCTCGATATGGGGCTTTTTAATGACCCGAGATTTTGGGTCCCAAAGTAGTAGTTGACATTAGCGGAGCACTGAAATGATCCAAGAACAGACTATGCTGAACGTCGCCGACAACTCCGGTGCACGTCGCGTAATGTGTATCAAGGTTCTGGGTGGCTCGCACCGTCGCTACGCAGGCGTAGGCGACATCATCAAGATCACCATCAAGGAAGCAATTCCGCGTGGTAAGGTCAAAAAAGGTGATGTGCTGAAGGCGGTAGTGGTGCGCACCAAGAAGGGTGTTCGTCGCCCGGACGGTTCTGTCATTCGCTTCGATGGTAATGCATGCGTTATTTTAAACAATAACAGTGAGCAGCCTATCGGTACGCGTATTTTTGGGCCGGTAACTCGTGAACTTCGTAATGAAAAGTTCATGAAAATTATCTCTCTGGCACCAGAAGTACTCTAAGGAGCGAATCATGGCAGCTAAAATCCGTCGTGATGACGAAGTTATCGTGTTAACCGGTAAAGATAAAGGTAAGCGCGGTAAAGTAAAAAATGTTCTGTCTTCCGGCAAAATCGTCGTTGAAGGTATCAACCTGGTCAAGAAACACCAGAAGCCGGTTCCGGCCCTGAACCAGCCAGGTGGCATCGTAGAGAAAGAAGCAGCTATTCAGATCTCTAACGTTGCAATCTTCAATGCGGCAACCGGCAAGGCTGACCGTGTAGGCTTTAGATTCGAAGACGGCAAAAAAGTCCGTTTCTTCAAGTCTAACAGCGAAACTATCAAGTAATTTGGAGTAGTACGATGGCGAAACTGCATGATTACTACAAAGACGAAGTAGTTAACAAACTCATGACTGAGTTTAACTACAATTCTGTCATGCAAGTCCCTCGGGTCGAGAAGATCACCCTGAACATGGGTGTTGGTGAAGCGATCGCTGACAAGAAACTGCTGGATAACGCAGCAGCTGACCTGACAGCAATCTCCGGTCAAAAACCGCTGATCACCAAAGCACGCAAATCTGTTGCAGGCTTCAAAATCCGTCAGGGCTATCCGATCGGCTGTAAAGTAACTCTGCGTGGCGAACGCATGTGGGAGTTCTTTGAGCGCCTGATCACTATTGCTGTACCGCGTATCCGTGACTTCCGTGGCCTGTCCGCTAAGTCATTCGATGGTCGTGGTAACTACAGCATGGGTGTCCGTGAGCAGATCATCTTCCCAGAAATCGATTACGACAAAGTCGATCGTGTACGTGGTTTGGATATTACCATCACCACTACCGCGAATTCTGATGAAGAAGGCCGTGCTCTGCTGGCTGCCTTTGACTTCCCGTTCCGCAAGTAAGGTAGGGTTACTTAATGGCTAAGCAATCAATGAAAGCACGCGAAGTAAAGCGCGTAGCTTTAGCTGATAAATTCTTCGCTAAACGCGCTGAACTGAAAGCTATCATCTCTGATGTGAACGCTTCCGACGAAGATCGTTGGAATGCAGTTCTGAAGCTGCAGACTCTGCCGCGTGATTCCAGCCCGTCTCGTCAGCGTAACCGCTGCCGTCAAACTGGTCGTCCGCACGCTTTCCTGCGGAAGTTCGGGTTGAGCCGTATTAAGGTCCGTGAAGCCGCTATGCGCGGTGAAATCCCGGGTCTTAAAAAGGCTAGCTGGTAATTGTCACCAATTGAATCACGGGAGTAAAGACAGATGAGCATGCAAGATCCGATCGCGGATATGCTGACCCGTATCCGTAACGGTCAGGCCGCGAACAAAGCTGCGGTCACCATGCCTTCCTCCAAGCTGAAAGTGGCAATTGCCAACGTGCTGAAGGAAGAAGGTTTTATTGAAGAATTTAAAGTTGAAGGCGACACCAAGCCTGAACTGGAAGTGACGCTTAAGTACTTCCAGGGCAAAGCTGTTGTAGAAAGCATTCAGCGTGTCAGCCGCCCAGGTCTGCGCATCTATAAGAAAAAAGATGAGCTGCCGAAAGTTATGGCGGGTCTGGGTATCGCAGTTGTTTCTACCTCTAAAGGTGTTATGACTGATCGTGCAGCGCGCCAAGCTGGTCTTGGTGGCGAAATTATCTGCTACGTAGCCTAATCGGAGGAAAAAATGTCTCGTGTTGCTAAAGCACCGGTCGTTGTTCCTGCCGGCGTTGATGTAAAAATCAACGGTCAGGTTATTACGATCAAAGGTAAAAACGGCGAGCTGACTCGTACTCTCAACGATGCTGTTGAAGTGAATCATGCAGATAATGCACTGACCTTCGGTCCGCGTGATGGTTACGTAGATGGTTGGGCTCAGGCTGGTACCGCGCGTGCCCTGCTGAATTCAATGGTTATCGGTGTTACCGAAGGCTTCACTAAGAAGCTGCAGCTGGTTGGTGTAGGTTATCGTGCAGCAGTCAAAGGGAATGCAGTAAACCTGTCTCTGGGTTTCTCGCATCCTGTTGAGCATCAGCTGCCAGCGGGGATCACCGCAGAATGTCCGACTCAGACTGAAATCGTGCTGAAAGGCGCTGATAAGCAGATGATCGGTCAGGTTGCAGCAGATCTGCGCGCCTACCGTCGTCCTGAGCCTTATAAAGGCAAGGGTGTTCGTTACGCCGACGAAGTCGTGCGTACCAAAGAGGCTAAGAAGAAGTAAGGTAACACTATGGATAAGAAATCTGCTCGTATCCGTCGTGCGACCCGCGCACGCCGCAAGCTCCAGGAGCTGGGTGCAACTCGCCTGGTGGTACATCGTACCCCGCGTCATATTTACGCACAGGTAATTGCTCCGAATGGTTCTGAAGTTCTGGTAGCTGCTTCTACTGTAGAAAAAGCTATCGCTGAACAACTGAAGTTCACCGGAAACAAAGACGCAGCCGCAGCTGTAGGTAAAGCTGTTGCAGAACGCGCTCTGGAAAAAGGCATCAAAGATGTTTCTTTTGACCGTTCCGGGTTCCAATATCATGGTCGTGTCCAGGCACTGGCAGATGCTGCCCGTGAAGCTGGCCTTCAGTTCTAAGGTAGAGGTGTAAGATGTCACACATCGAAAAACAAGCTGGCGAACTGCAGGAAAAGCTGATCGCGGTTAACCGCGTATCTAAAACCGTAAAAGGTGGTCGTATTTTCTCCTTCACAGCTCTGACTGTAGTAGGCGATGGTAACGGTCGCGTTGGTTTTGGTTACGGTAAAGCGCGTGAAGTTCCAGCAGCGATCCAGAAAGCGATGGAGAAAGCCCGTCGCAACATGATTAACGTCGCGCTGAACCACGGCACCCTGCAGCACCCGGTTAAAGGTGTGCACACGGGTTCTCGTGTATTCATGCAGCCGGCTTCAGAAGGTACCGGTATCATCGCCGGTGGTGCAATGCGCGCCGTTCTGGAAGTCGCTGGGGTTCATAACGTTCTGGCTAAAGCCTATGGTTCCACCAACCCGATCAACGTGGTTCGTGCAACTATCGACGGCCTGGAAAATATGAATTCTCCAGAAATGGTCGCTGCCAAGCGTGGTAAATCCGTTGAAGAAATTCTGGGGAAATAAGCCATGGCAAAGACTATTAAAATTACTCAAACCCGCAGTGCAATCGGTCGTCTGCCGAAACACAAGGCAACGCTGCTTGGCCTGGGTCTGCGTCGTATTGGTCACACCGTAGAACGCGAGGATACTCCCGCTGTTCGTGGTATGGTCAACGCGGTTTCCTTCATGGTTAAAGTTGAGGAGTAAGAGATGCGTTTAAATACTCTGTCTCCGGCCGAAGGCTCCAAAAAGGCGGGTAAACGCCTGGGTCGTGGTATCGGTTCTGGCCTCGGTAAAACCGGTGGTCGTGGTCACAAAGGTCAGAACTCTCGTTCTGGCGGTGGCGTACGTCGCGGTTTCGAGGGTGGTCAGATGCCTCTGTACCGTCGTCTGCCGAAATTCGGTTTCACTTCGCGTAAAGCAATGATCACGGCAGAAGTTCGTCTGTCCGATCTGGCTAAAGTAGAAGGCGACGTAGTTGACCTGAACACGCTGAAAGCGGCAAACATTATCGGTATCCAGATCGAGTTCGCGAAAGTGATCCTGTCTGGTGAAGTTTCTACTCCGGTAACTGTTCGTGGCCTGCGTGTTACTAAAGGCGCTCGTGCTGCTATCGAAGCTGCTGGCGGTAAAATCGAGGAATAAGTAGCAGATGGCTAAACAACCGGGATTAGATTTTCAAAGTGCCAAAGGTGGCTTAGGCGAGCTGAAACGCAGACTGCTGTTTGTAATCGGTGCGCTGATTGTGTTCCGTATTGGCTCTTTTATTCCGATCCCTGGTATTGATGCCGCTGTACTTGCCAAACTGCTTGAGCAACAGCGAGGCACCATCATTGAGATGTTTAACATGTTCTCTGGTGGTGCTCTCAGCCGAGCTTCAATCTTTGCACTGGGCATTATGCCGTATATTTCGGCCTCTATTATTGTCCAGCTGCTGACGGTGGTTTACCCACCGCTGGCAGAGCTGAAGAAAGAAGGGGAGTCTGGTCGTCGTAAGATCAGCCAGTACACCCGTTACGGCACTCTGGTGCTGGCAATATTCCAGTCGATCGGTATTGCTACCGGTCTACCGAATATGCCTGGTATGCAGGGCCTGGTAATGAATCCAGGCTTTGCATTCTATTTCACCGCTGTTGTAAGTCTGGTCACAGGAACAATGTTCCTGATGTGGCTCGGCGAACAGATTACTGAACGTGGTATCGGCAACGGTATCTCGATCATTATCTTCGCTGGTATCGTTGCGGGACTCCCGCCAGCCATTGCCCATACGATCGAGCAAGCGCGTCAAGGCGACCTGCACTTCCTCCTGTTGCTGTTGGTTGCAGTATTAGTATTTGCAGTGACGTTCTTTGTTGTGTTTGTTGAACGTGGTCAACGCCGCATTGTGGTAAACTACGCGAAACGCCAGCAGGGTCGTCGTGTCTATGCTGCACAGAGCACACATTTACCGCTGAAAGTGAATATGGCGGGGGTAATCCCGGCAATCTTCGCTTCCAGTATTATTCTGTTCCCAGCGACCATCGCGTCATGGTTCGGGAATGGTACTGGTTGGAACTGGCTGACAACAATTTCGCTGTATTTGCAGCCTGGGCAACCGCTTTATGTGTTACTCTATGCGACTGCAATCATCTTCTTCTGTTTCTTCTACACGGCGTTGGTTTTCAACCCGCGTGAAACAGCAGATAACCTGAAGAAGTCCGGTGCATTTGTACCAGGAATTCGTCCGGGAGAACAAACGGCGAAGTACATCGATAAAGTAATGACCCGCCTGACTCTGGTCGGTGCGCTCTACATTACCTTTATCTGCCTGATCCCGGAGTTCATGCGTGATGCAATGAAAGTACCGTTCTACTTCGGTGGAACCTCACTGCTCATCGTTGTTGTCGTGATTATGGACTTTATGGCTCAAGTGCAAACTCTGATGATGTCGAGTCAGTATGAGTCTGCATTGAAGAAGGCGAACCTGAAAGGCTATAGCCGCTAAAGGTCGCTCGAGAAGTTACGGAGAGTAAAAATGAAAGTTCGTGCTTCCGTCAAGAAATTATGCCGTAACTGCAAAATCGTTAAGCGTGATGGCGTCATCCGTGTGATTTGCAGTGCCGAGCCGAAGCATAAACAGCGCCAAGGCTGATTATTTCGCATATTTTTCTTGCAAAGTTGGGTTGAGCTGGCTAGATTAGCCAGCCAATCTTTTGTATGTCTGTACGTTTCCATTTGAGTATCCTGAAAACGGGCTTTTCAGCATGGTGCGTACATATTAAATAGTAGGAGTGCATAGTGGCCCGTATAGCAGGCATTAACATTCCTGATCAGAAACATGCTGTGATCGCATTAACTTCGATCTATGGCGTCGGCAAGACCCGTTCCAAAGCCATTCTGGCTGCAGCGGGTATCGCTGAAGATGTTAAGATCAGTGAGCTGTCTGAAGAACAAATCGACACGCTGCGTGACGAAGTTGCCAAATTTGTCGTTGAAGGTGATCTGCGCCGTGAAATCAGCATGAGCATCAAGCGCCTGATGGATCTTGGTTGCTATCGCGGTTTGCGTCATCGTCGTGGTCTGCCAGTGCGCGGTCAGCGTACTAAGACCAACGCACGTACCCGTAAGGGTCCGCGCAAACCGATCAAGAAATAATCGGGGTGATTGAATAAAATGGCAAAGGCACCAGTTCGTGCACGTAAGCGTGTAAGAAAACAAGTCTCTGACGGCGTGGCTCATGTCCATGCTTCTTTTAACAACACCATCGTAACTATTACCGATCGTCAGGGTAATGCGCTGGGTTGGGCAACAGCCGGTGGTTCCGGTTTCCGTGGTTCTCGCAAATCTACTCCGTTCGCAGCTCAGGTTGCAGCAGAGCGTTGCGCTGACGCCGTAAAAGAATACGGTATCAAGAATCTGGAAGTTATGGTTAAAGGTCCGGGTCCAGGCCGCGAATCTACTATTCGTGCTCTGAACGCCGCTGGTTTCCGCATCACTAATATTACTGATGTGACTCCGATCCCTCATAACGGTTGTCGTCCGCCGAAAAAACGCCGCGTATAACGCTGTCGTTTCCAGGTTTGTTGGAGAAAGAAAATGGCAAGATATTTGGGTCCTAAGCTCAAGCTGAGCCGTCGTGAGGGCACCGACTTATTCCTTAAGTCCGGCGTTCGCGCGATCGATACCAAGTGTAAAATTGAACAAGCTCCTGGCCAGCACGGTGCGCGTAAACCGCGTCTGTCTGACTATGGTGTACAGTTGCGTGAAAAGCAGAAAGTTCGCCGTATGTACGGTGTTCTGGAGCGTCAGTTCCGTAACTACTATAAAGAAGCAGCTCGTCTGAAAGGCAACACGGGTGAAAACCTGCTGGCTCTGCTCGAAGGTCGTCTGGACAACGTAGTATACCGTATGGGCTTTGGCGCAACTCGCGCGGAAGCACGTCAGCTCGTTAGCCATAAAGCAATCATGGTAAACGGCCGCGTTGTTAACATCGCTTCTTATCAGGTAACTCCGAATGACGTAGTTAGCATCCGTGAGAAAGCCAAAAAGCAATCTCGCGTGAAGGCCGCTCTGGAGTTGGCTGAGCAGCGTGAAAAGCCAACCTGGCTGGAAGTTGATGCTGGCAAGATGGAAGGTACGTACAAGCGCAAGCCTGAGCGTTCTGATCTGTCTGCGGACATTAACGAACACCTGATCGTCGAGCTTTACTCCAAGTAAAGCTTAGTACCAAAGAGAGGACACAATGCAGGGTTCTGTGACAGAGTTTCTAAAACCGCGCCTGGTAGATATCGAGCAAGTGAGTTCGACGCACGCCAAGGTGACCCTTGAGCCTTTAGAGCGTGGCTTTGGCCATACTCTGGGTAACGCACTGCGCCGTATTCTGCTCTCATCGATGCCGGGTTGTGCGGTGACCGAGGTTGAGATTGATGGTGTACTACATGAGTACAGCACCAAAGAAGGCGTTCAGGAAGATATCCTGGAGATCCTGCTCAACCTGAAAGGGCTGGCGGTGAGAGTTCAAGGTAAAGATGATGTTATTCTTACCCTGAATAAATCTGGCATTGGCCCTGTGACTGCAGCCGACATCACCCACGACGGTGATGTCGAAATCGTCAAGCCGCAGCACGTGATCTGCCACCTGACCGATGAGAACGCATCTATTAGCATGCGTATCAAAGTTCAGCGCGGTCGTGGTTATGTGCCGGCTTCTGCCCGAATTCATTCGGAAGAAGATGAGCGCCCAATTGGCCGTCTGCTGGTTGACGCATGCTATAGCCCTGTAGAGCGTATTGCCTACAATGTTGAAGCAGCGCGTGTAGAGCAGCGTACCGACCTGGACAAGCTGGTCATCGAAATGGAAACCAACGGCACAATCGATCCTGAAGAGGCGATTCGTCGTGCGGCAACCATCCTGGCAGAACAACTGGAAGCTTTCGTTGACTTACGTGATGTACGTCAGCCGGAAGTGAAAGAAGAGAAACCAGAATTCGATCCGATCCTGCTGCGCCCTGTTGACGATCTGGAATTGACTGTCCGCTCTGCTAACTGCCTTAAAGCAGAAGCTATCCACTATATCGGTGATCTGGTACAGCGTACCGAGGTTGAGCTACTTAAAACGCCTAACCTGGGTAAAAAATCTCTTACCGAGATTAAAGACGTGCTGGCCTCACGTGGTCTGTCTCTGGGCATGCGCCTGGAAAACTGGCCGCCGGCAAGCATTGCTGACGAGTAACCGGATCACAGGTTAAGGTTTTACTGAGAAGGATAAGGTCATGCGCCATCGTAAGAGTGGTCGTCAACTGAACCGCAACAGCAGCCATCGCCAGGCTATGTTCCGCAATATGGCAGGTTCACTGGTTCGTCATGAGATCATCAAGACGACCCTGCCTAAAGCGAAAGAGCTGCGCCGCGTAGTTGAGCCGCTGATTACTCTTGCCAAGACTGATAGCGTAGCTAATCGTCGTCTGGCATTCGCCCGTACTCGTGATAACGAGATCGTGGCAAAACTGTTTAACGAACTGGGCCCGCGTTTCGCGAGCCGTGCCGGTGGTTACACTCGCATTCTGAAGTGTGGCTTCCGTGCAGGCGACAACGCTCCGATGGCTTACATCGAGCTGGTTGATCGTTCTGAATCGCAAGCAGAAGCTGCTGCAGAGTAATCTGTAGCAACATAAAAAGACCCGCTTCGGCGGGTTTTTTTATTTCTCTCATCCCTCCCTCCTCGTCCTGCTAAAATAGCCCTGAACCTACGTTCATTCCCCGGAGTCGACTATGTGGTTACTCGATCAGTGGGCAGAGCGCCATATTCGTGATGCCCAGCAGCAAGGTGAATTTGATAATCTTCCCGGTAGCGGTGAGCCGCTGCGTCTTGATGATGACGCGCATGTCCCCCCTGAACTGCGGGCGGGCTACCGGCTCCTGAAGAATGCCGGTTGTTTGCCCCCGGAGCTGGCCCAGCGTAAAGAGGCCATGGCGCTGGCCGATCTGTTAAAAACGGTACAGCGGGATCATCCTGACTATCACGAGCTCAGCCGTAGATTAGCCCTGCTTGAACTCCAGCTGCGCCAGGCTGGCTTAAGCACCGACTTTTTGCGCGGTGAATATGCCGACAAGCTGATGAAAAAAATGGGCGAGGAGTAGCGATGTATCGAATTGGAGAGCTGGCGAAGCTCGCAGAGGTAACGCCTGATACCGTTCGCTATTATGAAAAGCAGCAGATGATGGATCATGAGGTGCGAACCCAGGGCGGTTTCCGACTGTATACCGACGGCGATCTTCAGCGGCTGAAGTTTATTCGTCATGCGCGGCAGCTAGGGCTTACCCTGGAATCGATCCGCGAGCTGCTGTCGATCCGTATCGATCCCGAGCACCATACCTGTCAGGAGTCAAAAAGCATTGTTCAGTCTCGCCTAAGCGAGGTTGAAGCTCGGATTGAAGAGTTGCAGGTGATGCGCCGCTCCCTTCAGCGACTTAATGATGCCTGCTGCGGCACGGCCCATAGCAGCGTTTATTGCTCGATTTTGGAAGCGCTGGAGCAGGGTGGGATAAAGAGTACAGGCGAGGAAGGGTGTTAATACTGTAAAAGGCCAGCGGCAAAAGCGTTACTTACCTTTGCCGCTGACTTTCTGTTAAGGACGGCTGTTCTGCTCTTTAAGCAGATCGCGGATCTCGGTCAGCAGCAGCTCCTCTTTAGAGGGGGCCGGTGGCGCTTTGGGTTCTTCTTTTTTCTTCTGATGAAGCCGGTTAATCAGCTTAATCGCCATAAAGATCGCAAATGCCACGATCAGAAAATCGAAAATGTTCTGAATGAACACGCCGTAGTGCATAACAACGGCCGGTAGGTCACCCTGAGCCGGACGCAGCGTCCACGCGAACTGTTTAAAATCGACGCCGCCGATCAGCAGGCCGAGGGGAGGCATAATGATATCGGCAACCAGTGACGAGACAATTTTACCGAACGCCGCACCAATGATGACCCCGACGGCCAGATCGATAACGTTGCCGCGCATGGCGAAAGCGCGAAACTCTTTTAACAAACTCATTTGATTCTCCTTATGCCAAAGACCCACTAAGTCTAACAAAGGTCTCTTTAATTTCCATTTCCTGGGCTATTACAGGAAGAACGGGCTGGGTTGGAAAAGCCGTTCTACATCGGTAATAAACTTTTTATCCGTCAGGAACATAATGACGTGATCGCCCTGCTCGATACGTAAATTATCGTTAGCAATCATGACGTCGTTCCCGCGTACCACCGCCCCGATGATCGTGCCCGGCGGCAGCTTGATCTCATCAATCACCCGACCTACGACGCGGGAGGTGCTCTCATCACCGTGCGCTACGGCCTCGATCGCCTCGGCAACGCCCCGGCGCAGAGAGGAGACGCCCACGATATCTGCCTTACGCACGTGGCTCAGCAGCGCAGAGATCGTTGCCTCCTGTGGTGAGATAGCGATATCAATGACGCTGCCCTGCACGAGGTCAACGTAGGCGCGGCGCTGGATCAGCACCATCACTTTTTTCGCCCCCATACGCTTGGCCAGCATGGCGGACATAATGTTGGCTTCATCATCATTGGTGACGGCAATGAAAAGATCCACCTGATCGATATGCTCTTCCGCCAGCAGCTCCTGATCCGACGCATCCCCGTAGAAGACGATCGTGTTTTGCAGCTTCTCGGCAAGATCCGCCGCCCGGCGCTGATCGCGCTCGATCAACTTAACGCTGTAGTCTTTCTCCAGCTGGCTTGCCAGCCCTGCGCCAATGTTGCCCCCGCCCACCAGCATGATGCGCTTGTAGGGTTTTTCCAGACGCTGGAGTTCGCTCATGACTGCACGAATATGCTGTGATGCGGCGATGAAAAATACTTCATCGCCAGCTTCAACAATGGTCGATCCCTGGGGACGAATAGGCCTGTCGTGACGGAAAATAGCCGCAACCCGGGTGTCGATATGTGGCATATGCTCGCGCATAATCGAAAGGGCGTTACCTACCAGCGGACCGCCGTAGTAGGCTTTCACCACCGCCAGGCTCACTTTACCTTCGGCAAAGTTAACGACCTGCAATGCGCCAGGGTACTCAATCAGGCGATAGATGCTATCGATGACTAGCTGTTCGGGCGCGATCAGATGATCGATAGGGACAGCGTCGGTATTAAATAGCTTATCTGCATCGCGCACGTAGTCAGGCGCGCGAATACGCGCGATACGGTTCGGCGTATTAAACAGTGAGTAGGCGACCTGGCAGGCAACCATGTTCGTTTCATCGGAGCTGGTGACGGCAACGAGCATGTCCGCATCGTCAGCTCCCGCCTCGCGCAAAACGCGAGGGTGCGAACCGTGACCCTGAACAACCCGCAGGTCAAATTTATCCTGCAACATGTGCAGGCGATCGCCATTGATATCAACAACGGTAATGTCATTGTTTTCACCGACCAGGTTTTCGGCCAGCGTGCCGCCAACCTGTCCTGCACCCAGAATGATTATCTTCATCAGCTGCGACCCGTCATCTCAATCACTGTTTGATTAGCTTAGCGTAATAGAAGCCGTCACCTTCTTCCGCACCCGGAAGATTTTGCTGCCCCGGCTGCGCTGGCGTACCCGTACCGCTCAACTGCGCATCCGGCGTACGCTTGAGGAACTCGGCAATTTGCAGGCTGTTCTCCTCCGGGAGAACGGAGCAGGTGGCATACACCAGGGTACCGCCCGGTTTCAGGTGCGGCCAGATGGCATCCAGAATAGCGGACTGCAGCTGGACCAGCTCCGGGATATCACGATCCCGGCGCAGCCACTTGATATCCGGATGACGACGGATCACCCCGGTCGCCGAGCAGGGGGCATCAAGGAGAATACGATCGAACTGCTGGTCACCGCACCACTGGGTAGGGAAACGGCCGTCGCCCTGCTTAACCTGCGCCTTCATCCCCAGACGCTTCAGGTTATCGTAAACGCGGGAGAGGCGTTGCTCGTCAACGTCAACCGCCAGCACGTTGGCTTCAGGCGCCACTTCCAGGATATGGGTTGTTTTACCCCCCGGTGCGGCGCAGAGATCGAGGATCTGCTCGCCGTCCTGCGGCTGCAGAAAATTCATGCAGCCCTGGGCCGAGGCGTCCTGTACTGTCACCCAGCCCTGATCGAAGCCGGGCAGGGCCTGCACCGGGGCTGGCGAGGCGAGACGCACGGCATCGGGATAGTCGCTATGTGGAAAACCCTGCTGACCGGAGGCCTCCAGCAGCGCCAGCCAGGCATCGCGGGAGTGGTGGTTGCGGTTCACGCGTAGCCACATCGGCGGACGCAGGTTGTTAGCCTCAACGATACTCTCCCACTGCTGCGGGTAGGCTTTTTGCAGACGCTTAAGCAGCCAGTCAGGGTGTAAAAAACGGCTTTCGCTGGTGGCAAACTCTGCCAGCAGCGGCTCCTGCTGACGCTGGAACTGGCGCAGCACGCCGTTGATCAGGCCTTTGAGCTGTGGACGTTTAATCGCTACCGCCCCCTCTACCGTTTCGGCTAATGCAGCGTGCGGCGGAACACGGGTATAGAGCAGCTGATAAAATCCAACCATGATCAGATAGTGAAGGGTGCGCTGCTTGCCGGTCATCGGACGGGACATCAACTTATTGATGAGCCATTCCATTTGGGAGAGCGTGCGCAGCACGCCGAAGCACAACTCCTGGAGCAGGGCTTTATCTTTATCCGAGACTTTCTGTTGCAGGGCAGGGAGGACGTTACTTAGCGACTGCCCCTGCTCAACAACCTGTTCGATGGCCTGCGCTGCCATGCTGCGTAAATTGATTGTTTTTTTCATAACCGCAAAAATAAAAATGCCCGGCAACACCGGGCGTTAAAGGTAGGGGCCGTCAGGCCAGACGGTGGCCGGGAATAAACCATTCGCGACGGGAGTTCAGGAGATCCTGCGCGCTCATCGCTTTTTTACCTGCCGGCTGCAGCGACTCCAGATTCAGAATGCCGTCGGCGGTCGCAACCTGAATACCCTGTTTATTGGCATCAACAATCGTGCCAGGCTCGGCGTGGGTCTGCTGGTTAATCACCGACGCCTTCCAGACTTTCACCGGCTGCTCGTCGATCTCCAGCCAGCTCATCGGCCATGGGTTAAAGGCCCGAATGCAGCGCTCAAGCTGCGCCGCAGAGAGCGACCAGTCGATGCGCGCTTCCTCTTTGCTGAGCTTTTCAGCATGGGTGACGAGCGCCTCATCCTGTACCTGTGGCTGGGCAGTGCCCTGAGCAAGCTGGGCCAGGGTTTCGATTAACCCCTGCGGGCCAAGCTCGGCGAGCTTATCGTAGAGCGAGGCGCTGGTATCGTCGGCGGTAATTGGACAGGCAAGCTTGTAGAGCATATCACCGGTGTCCAGCCCCACGTCCATCTGCATAATGGTAACGCCCGTTTCGGCATCGCCCGCCCACAGCGAACGCTGAATGGGAGCCGCCCCACGCCAGCGCGGCAGCAGAGAACCGTGAACGTTAATGCAGCCGAGGCGCGGCATATCCAGTACCGCCTTCGGCAGGATTAAGCCATAGGCAACGACGACCATGACGTCAGCGTTGAGATCGGCAACCAGCTGCTGGTTCTCCTGCGGGCGCAGAGAGACGGGCTGAAAGACCGGTAGGCCTTTCGCTTCAGCCAGCACCTTAACTGGACCCGGCATCAGTTTTTTACCGCGCCCGGCGGGCCTGTCTGGCTGGGTAAAGACGCCAACCACCTGGTGTCCGGATGACAGCAGCGCGTCGAGATGACGCGCGGCAAAGTCAGGCGTACCGGCAAAAATAATACGTAGTGAATCCGACACGTTGATCCTTTTGGCTTCGGTTATGCACGCCCGTTCAGGCGGTCCAGTTTTTCCACTTTCTGGCGAATGCGCTGACGCTTCATCGGCGACAGGTAGTCGATAAACAGTTTGCCGACCAGGTGATCCATTTCATGCTGAATGCAGATAGCCAGCAGACCATCGGCTTCCAGCTCAAAGGATTTACCTTCGCGATCGAGGGCGCGAATTTTTACTTTTTCCGCCCGTGGAACCAGCGCGCGCTGCTCAGGGATTGACAGACAACCCTCTTCAATACCGGTCTCACCGCTCTTTTCCAGCAGTTCTGGGTTAATGAGCACCAGCTGCTCGTCGCGGTTTTCAGAGACGTCGATAACAATAATACGCTGGTGGATATCTACCTGCGTGGCGGCAAGGCCAATACCCTCTTCGGCGTACATCGTTTCAAACATATCATCAACGATGCGCTGAATTTCTGCATTCACTTCTTTTACCGGCGCAGCGACTTTGCGAAGCCGCTCGTCCGGAATATGTAACACGTGCAAAACTGACATAAATACCCAGGAGTTGTGTTCAGGAGTTGAAAAGATCGTTACCTCTATTCTAGACAAATCCCCCTCCGATTGACAGCATCAGTGACCAATCGCAAAGATTGCAACCGCCCCGTGTGGCAAGGGACAAGGATGACTTTGACAGAGATTTGGCTGCGCCTGATCCACCTCGGCGAACTCTACGGCGAACGGATACTGGAGGTCGCACAATTTTTAGCATCTCACCCCCATCCCGACGCAAAAGCGCTTTCGCTCGCGGGGCTGACGGCAAAACAGAGCGCGCGGTTTTTCGGTGTCTCTACCCGTGATATCGACAGCGCGCTTGCGTGGCTGGCGCTGCCAGGGCATCACCTGCTGCTGGCGAGCGATGCGGGTTACCCGCCAGCGCTGCGCGCCATTGCTGATTTTCCCGGGGCGCTGTTTGTGAAGGGGGATGTCAACCTGCTCAAAACCCCGCAGCTGGCCGTGGTGGGTAGCCGAGCAAACTCATGGTATGGCGAGCGCTGGGGACGCCACTTTTGCGAACACCTCGCGGGATATGGCTTAACGATTACAAGCGGGCTGGCGTTAGGCATTGACGGGATTGCCCATCGGAGCGCGCTGCGCGGTAGCGGCAAGAGCCTTGCGGTGCTGGGTAATGGTCTGCAACAGGTCTACCCCCGCCGACATGCTGCCCTGGCGGCGCAGCTTATTGATGCCGGTGGCGCGCTGGTGTCAGAGTTTCCGCTGGCAGCGCTGCCCAGACCGGGTAACTTTCCCCGGCGTAACCGCATTATTAGTGGCCTTAGCCAGGGCGTGCTGGTGGTGGAAGCTGCTCTGCGTAGCGGCTCCCTGGTGACCGCCCGCTGCGCAATGGATCAGGGGCGGGACGTCTTTGCGCTGCCCGGCGCGTTGGGTAGCCCCGGTAGCGAAGGCCCTCACTGGCTGATCCAGCAGGGTGCGACGCTGGTCACCAGCCCGGAGGAGATCCTCGAAAATCTAGCCCTTGGTTTACGCTGGCTACAAAATGCACGCGAAAAACCAATTTATTCGTCAGAACACCAAGCGGCGGCATTGCCATTTCCTGAGCTCCTGGCTAACGTAGGAGATGAGGTAACACCTGTTGACGTCGTCGCTGAACGTGCCGGCCAACCTGTGCCAGTGATTGTGGCCCAGCTACTCGAACTGGAGTTAGCAGGATGGATCGCAGCTGTACCCGGCGGCTATGTCCGATTAAGGAGGGCAAGCCATGTTCGACGTACTAATGTATTTGTTTGAGACTTATATCCACAATGAAGCAGAACTGCGTGTGGATCAGGACAAACTTGAACGGGACCTCACTGACGCCGGTTTTGACCGTGAGGATATCTACAACGCGCTACTGTGGCTGGAGAAGCTTGCTGACTATCAGGAAGGCCTCGCCGAACCGATGCAGCTTGCCTCAGACCCTCTCTCCCTGCGTATTTATACTGCAGAAGAGTGTGAACGGCTGGATGCCAGCTGCCGGGGTTTCCTGTTATTCCTCGAGCAGATTCAGGTGCTAAACCTCGAAACACGAGAAATGGTGATTGAGCGCGTGCTGGCGCTGGATACGGCAGAGTTCGAGCTGGAAGACCTCAAGTGGGTCATCCTGATGGTGCTCTTCAATATCCCAGGGTGTGAAAATGCCTATCAGCAGATGGAAGAATTACTCTTTGAAGTGAATGAAGGTATGCTGCACTAACTATCGTCGCAGCATCAAGAGTTGTTATGGCCAAATCAGCACTGTTTTCGGTGTCTAATCAAGAGCCCTGCCCGCAGTGTGGGGCTCCGCTTGTTATTCGGACCGGGAAACGCGGGCCGTTTCTCGGTTGTTCTCACTATCCTGAATGTGACTATGTCCGCTCCCTGAAAAGCCAGGCCGACGGACATATCGTCAAGGTTCTGGAGGGGCAGCTGTGCCCACTTTGCCAGTCTGTGCTGGTGCTTCGCCAGGGGCGCTTCGGTATGTTTATTGGCTGTAGCCAATACCCGGAGTGTGCGCATACGGAAACAATCGATAAACCCGACGACACTGCTATTACCTGTCCCCAGTGTAAGCAGGGCACCCTCGTCCAGCGACGTTCACGCTATGGCAAAACCTTCCACTCCTGCGATCGCTATCCGGAGTGCCAGTTCGTTATCAATTTTAAACCGGTAGCAGGCGAGTGCCCGACGTGTCACTACCCGCTACTGATAGAGAAGAAAACCGCGCAGGGCGTTAAATGCTTTTGTGCCAGTAAACAATGTGGAAAGCCGGTCACGGCGGAAAAGAACAGTGAATAATAACCTGCCCTCAGGCGCTATCGCGGATGCGGTAGCGGTACTGAATAGAGAAGACGTCATCGCCTATCCAACCGAAGCCGTTTTTGGCGTCGGCTGCGACCCCGACAGTGAAACGGCGGTTAACCGCCTGCTGGAACTAAAACAGCGCCCGGTAGAGAAGGGATTGATCCTTATCGCTGCCAGCTTTGAGCAGCTGAAACCTTATATAGATGAGCAGGCGTTGAATGATGCCCAGCGAGAAGCCGTATTTGCCTGCTGGCCTGGGCCGGTGACCTTCGTGTTCCCGGCAAAACCGACAACGCCGCGCTGGCTGACCGGGCGCTTCGACTCCCTGGCCGTACGGGTTACCGATCATCCGCTGGTGGTGGAGCTGTGTAAGACCTACGGCAAACCGCTGGTCTCTACCAGCGCTAATCTCACCGGGCTGCCGCCGTGCCGGACAACCGAGGAGGTGCGTGCGCAGTTTGGCGACGCGTTCCCGGTTGTAGAAGGTGAAACCGGCGGGCGTGAAAATCCGTCTGAAATTCGTGACGCATTGACCGGCGAACGTTTTCGCCAGGGGTGATCTATGGAAACCTATGCCGTTTTTGGTAATCCCATTGCACACAGTAAATCGCCGTTTATTCATCAGCAGTTCGCTCAGCAGCTACAGATTGCTCACCCTTACGGGCGCGTTCTAGCTCCCGTTGATGATTTTATTGCGACGCTAAATGCCTTTTTCGCTGCGGGTGGGAAGGGGGCGAACATCACCGTTCCCTTTAAAGAAGAAGCCTTTGCCCGGGCGGATGAGCTGACGGAGCGCGCAGCGCTGGCCGGCGCGGTTAATACGCTCAAGCGTCTTGATGATGGCCGTCTGCTGGGAGATAACACCGACGGCATTGGCCTGCTCAGCGATCTGCAGCGGCTGGGATTTATTAAACCAGGCTTTCGCATCCTGCTGATTGGCGCGGGTGGCGCGTCACGCGGCGTACTGCTGCCGCTGCTCTCCCTCGACTGTGCGGTGACCATAACCAACCGGACGTTCGCACGTGCCGAAGAGCTGGCGACGCTGTTCGCCCATACCGGCAGCGTTAGCGCCGTAGCGATGAAGGATCTGGTCGGGCACGAGTTTGATCTTATTATCAACGCCACGTCCAGCGGCATCAGTGGGGAAACGCCGCAGATCCCTGACTCCCTGATAGATAGCCATAGCCACTGCTATGACATGTTCTACCAGAAGGGAGAGACGCCGTTTCTCCGCTGGTGTGAACAGCACGGTGCAAAACAGCGTGCGGATGGGTTGGGTATGCTGGTGGCACAGGCCGCTCATGCGGTACTGCTTTGGCATGGCGTGCTGCCGGAAACCGCACCGGTGATTGAGCGCCTCAAGCAGGAGCTAGCCGGGTGAACCAGGCGATTCACTTTCCCGATCGGGAAGCGTGGCATGACGAACTGCAGGCCGTCTGCTTCCCGGCGCTGGTTAATGGCATGCAGCTTAGCTGCGCGATTAAAGCCGAAACGCTGGCAAACCGGTTCGGCGGCGAGACGCCAGCTCAGTGGCTGGCGCTTTTTCAGGCGCATCGCTGGGATCTGGAAGAAGAGGCCGAGCAGCTGATCCAACAGCAGAAGGAGGACGATCAGGGCTGGGTGTGGCTCTCCTGAGCCTGATCCAGATAGTCGTCTTTCCACTTCACATAGTTGTTGGCGGAGTACTTCAGCCCCTCGATCTCCGCCTCCGTCAGGGGCCGGATCTGTTTAACCGGACTGCCTAAATAGAGAAAGCCGCTCACCAGCCGCTTATTCTGTGGGACCAGGCTACCGGCGCCAATCATGACGTCATCCTCTACCACCACGCCATCCAGCAAAATAGATCCCATACCGACCAGCACTCTGTTGCCTACCGTGCAGCCGTGCAGCATCACTTTATGCCCTACCGTCACATCTTCACCAATAATGAGCGGATTCCCTTCCGGGTTATAGGACGATTTATGGGTCACGTGCAGCACGCTGCCATCCTGAATATTGCTACGAGCACCAATCTGCACGTAATTCACATCGCCGCGGATCGCAACCAGCGGCCAGATGCCAACGTCATCGGCCACTCTGACATCGCCGATCACGACGCTAGTGGCATCAACCATCACGCGCTGACCTATTTTAGGGTAGAGATCTTTATAAGAACGTAGAGCAGCAGACATAGTTACCTCGTCAAAACAGAAGTTATAGAGATGACTTTGGTAGCTTTAGAGGCCCGGCGCAAGCCCTTTACCCCTCAAAATTTAAGCAGATCGCATAGGATCTCAGCAGAAAGCGTGAAAAACAGACGGTCGGTAAAAAAGATCCAAAAAAGGCTTGTGCAAAAAAATGGGATCCCTATAATGCGCCTCCATCGAAACGGCAAACGTGAATCACTTCACGGAAACAGCCGGTCCGGTTGAAGAGAAAAAATCCTGAAATTGAGGGTTGACTCTGAAAGAGGAAAGCGTAATATACGCCACCTCGCAACGGTGAGCTGAAAGCCGCGTTGCACTGCTCTTTAACAATTTATCAGACAATCTGTGTGGGCACTCGAAGACATGGATTCTTAACGTCGCAAGACGCTAAATGAATACCAAGTCTCTGGAGTGAACATACGTAATTC
>Ga0308156_1001565_pt1 | contig 25552 bp, 21 predicted proteins | sample PhyAR2_FD_201041 | JGI IMG/M metagenome (GOLD analysis project Ga0308156, IMG submission 201041) | Phyllosphere microbial communities from UC Gill Tract Community Farm, Albany, California, United States - DLSL A.R2 | ecosystem: Host-associated > Plants > Phyllosphere > Unclassified | place: USA... | reverse complement strand
CGCCACTTCCGGTCTGCGACCATCCGGCCTGCTGGCTGAACAGGCTGCGTCCATCGACCTGCCAGCGCCCGGCGCTAATCTGCGCCTGCTGCGCCTCGATATCACCTGCCGTGTTAATCACCAGCTCATCACCGTTGATCACCGCCTGCCGCACGGCAACACCACCCTCCTGAGCCGTCAGCGTTGCGCGGCTGGCCGCGATCTGAGCGCCACTGAGATCGACCCGGCGTCCGCGCGCGCTGACCTCTTTTTTGCTCAGCAGGCTGCCACTGGCGCGAATGGTATCCTGGCTCTCCAGCTGCAGATTAGCTTCCTGCACAACCTGGCTACTGGCATCGCTACCTGCCAGCAGGTGTCCGCTGCTCTGTATGCTGCGCGCCGCCGTCAGCCGCACGTCGCCTGCCGCCGCCAGGGTGCCGGACTGAGTAATTCCACCTTCGCGGCTCTGCACCTTCAGCTGACCGCCACTGTAGAGCTTGCCCTGATAGTCAATGTCATCTCTGGCCGCCAGGCTGATGTCGCCTCCGGCCTGCGTCACGCCATCCTGCGCCGCCGATTGCCAGACGAGTTTACCTTCGCTGCTCACCACCAGCGTTTTGCCCGCCTGCACCTGAGCGTTCTGATTACGCACGCCGACGCCTGCTTCGGTGCCAATCATGCGGATCTGGCCGCTGTACATGCCGCCCATCTGCCCCATGTCGATCGCCAGTTCAGGTCTGGCGCTGCTGTCATCAGCCAGCGGTGTGACTTTCTGTGCGTCTGCGCTTATGCGATTGCGGCCAGCCACCACCGCCAGATCTTTTTTGGCCCAGATGCCCGCATTGATCTCCACCGCACGGGCCAGTACGTCAACATACTCAGTATCATGGCGGGGATCGCCGTTGAGCCCGCCGCCTTCAATACGCACCACACCGCGTTCGACCTGATAACCTGCCAGACTGCCGTCGGCGTTGAGCTGCGGTTTGCCGGTGGTCAGCGTCATCCGTCCGGCGTTGATGGTGCCGCATCCGTTGCAGACAATCCCGGCCGGGTTGGCAACGATCACCTGCGCCCGTCCGCCCGCCACTTCCATAAAACCACGGAGCTGGCTGGGATTATTGCTGTTTACTTCGTTGAGGATTACCCGTGCCGCTGGGGTGTCGGGATTGAGATTTGGGTTACCCTGAATCATTCCAGCCAGTTGTGTTGAGGTCATCACTGCGGAGTTATTCAGGATGGCGCCGTTCTGAGCGACGTCGAATTGCTGATACTGGTTATGCGAAATACCCGCCTGATTGGGGGCGGTGATATTAACCTGTGGCAGCCCGTTCTGGGTGGCGATGACTTTCGGCCGCTGTCCTGGCGTCGCATTGCTATCCGCCACAATGCCATTCGCCATTGCTGGCCCGGCAAACAGGACCAGTCCAAGCAGCCAGGTCGTACGGCGTACAGTGACCCACAGGCGCGCCGCGCCGTTGCCACAGCTCTGGCCAGGTTCATTGCTGCAACTGCGGGCAAGTTCTGACACCACCCGGAGTTCCCCATGGGTGCGGCTGAAGATAATGCGAAAGCAATGTTTGTTCATGGGTCACATCCGGGTGAAAGTCACTCTGTTCAGATAGCGAGGATTACCCGCTTTGGTGGTCAGATTTCCAGGTTAACGCTGAAACCCGCCGTTGCGCCTGAGGTATGAAAACCAGCAGGCTTATAGAGCGGCACGGCCGCAAACAGGTCGTAGCTGAAGCGGCCCCAGAGCGCGCCGCGTACCCCTATTGCACTGCCTGCCAGCTGATGCCCGACAAGATCGTGAGTCGCAGGCCCGCTTACCCGGCCATAATCGGCAGCCAGATAGAGCTCATGCCCGCGCGAGAAAAGATTCCAGCCGATTTCATTACGCCATAGCAGTCCTTTTTCCCCTGACAGCATCTGCTCACCATCGAAGCCGCGTACCGTATAACGCCCGGCAATCGCCATTCGCTCCTGCGGCGTCAGGGCATTCGGACTCCATTGTCCCCGCACACTGCTGTAGACCCGCCACGGCTGCTCGCCCAGGGCGAAAGGATGGTTAATGCCGAGGTCGCCCAGCAATATGCCGGTACGCGCGCTACCCTGATGGCGCGACTCTTCTGGTGCAGGAAGCGCATTAAACGCGCCAGTTCCGCGCCGCCAGGCGAGACTGGCATCCAGCGTGCTGCTGCCAAAATAGCTGTGCTGATTCAGTCCCAGTTCCCAGCCCGCGGTGCGTCGCTTTTGCTGCTCAATGTCGATATCGTTGACGGCGTTGGTGGAGTGTTTGCGATAGCCGCGCAGATTAAGCGTGGTTTTGTTCGACTGATCGCGATAGAGCAACCGGGAGATCGTAAGCTGGAGATTGTCGCTCTTGCCGCTGTAGCGCAGCACTTCGTTAGCGTTGGGGATGTTCTGATGGTAGGTGTAGTCGTTGTAGTTAGCGGAGACGGCCCAATACCCGAGCGGGGAAAAGTAATTCAGAGTGTGCGATCGGTTGCCGAACGGCCCATGCTCAAACAAATTTTTACCGATGTTGGCGTAAAACAGATCGTTCTGCGCAAAGGGCGCATCCAACGCCAGTGTGGCAGAACCGAGATAGCGCCCGGTACTTCTGGAGCCGCTGTCATCCAGTCCCAGACTGAGCCGCACCGGCCGGCCTTCCCGCCAGTTGACCAGCAGATCGCTGGTAGCTTCCTGCTCGCCCGGCACGATTTTAATGTCGGCACTGGCGCTGGGCACCCGCCTGAAGTTCTCCAGCCCCTGCTCAATGTCCCGCAGGTTCAAAATATCGCCCGATGATGCTGGAATCGCATTCCACAGCCGTCCGCGCCAGGAAACCGGTTCATCAAAACGGATCTGATTGATACGGCCCGGCTGTAACGTCAGCGTTAACACGCCTTTGGTCAGGTCCTGTTCCTGCGCCATGACGCGGGTGGTGACATAGCCTTTAGCGAGAATTGCATTCTGCACTTTATTAATGACCAGCACGATGCCCTGTCCGCCCAGGCAGCGGCCGGTGGCGCCTGCGGCGGCATCGCGCGCCCACTGGAATCGGCTGGCCGCCTCGCCGTTCAGGACGAGGCGATCAATAATAAAGCAGGGATGCTCGCTGACTGGATAATCGGGAAGCAGCCTGTCAGGACGCGATAGCCGCTCATTAGCCTGCGGCATATTCTGCTGTTGCAGCACGCGCTCGCGCGCCTGCTGACGCAACTGCTCGCGGGCATCGATAGTGTTGCTTTCCTGGAGAGAAACATCGGGTGGGATGGCGGCGATTAACGGAAACGTGATAGGTGACAAAAATCCCGCCAGTACGCTAATCACACCCTTTGGCTTACACCAGAGGGGCAGGAGAGTCCTTTTCATAAAAGTCCGTCTTACAAATGTTACTGAGTGTAAATTCAGGCGCATTATCCGCCGCCATGCTCAGAACACAAGCAATCTGCTCGTTTTTCAGGCAGCTTCTTAGCTATTTACAAAACGCACTTTTTAACATTATGTTGAGTATTGCCCGGCCTTTTTTAGCGGGTAATACAGGCACACTCCAGGCAGCTGAACGCATATAGCGTCTGAAAAAATCCCATAAAAAAAGGGACGATAGCTCGTCCCTTTTTCACCCGCAGATCGCTGAAAAGCTTATTGCAGCAGCGAGATATCCGCCACCTGCAGGAACAGCTCACGCAGTTTTGACAGCAGCGTCAGGCGGTTAACCCGCACCGCCTGATCGTCGGCGTTAACCATCACTTTATCGAAGAAGTTATCAACGGCTTCACGCAGCTGCGCCAGTTCGATCAGCGCATCCTGGTAGCGTCCTTCCGCAAAGTACGGCTGCAGCTTGCTGCTCAGCGCGGTGACAAACGTCGCCAGCTGGATCTCTTCATTCTCTTTCAGCAGTGACGCCTGCACGCTGTCATTCAGCGTTTCGGTCGATTTTGCCAGAATGTTAGAGACGCGCTTGTTGGCAGCGGCCAGCGCAGCGGCTTCATTCAGCGTACGGAAGTGCGATACCGCTTTCATGCGGGCATCGAAGTCAGCCGGACGGGTCGGACGACGCGCCAGCACCGCCTGCAGCGTATCAATGCTGTGGCCTTCTTCCTGATACCAGGCGCGGAAGCGACCCAGCATAAAGTCGATCACATCATCCACTACGCTGGCGTTGCTCAGCTTGCTGCCATACAGACGCACGGCTTCTTCAGTCAGGGTTTGCAGATCAAGCGGCAGATTCTTCTCGACGATGATGCGCAACACACCGAGTGCGGCACGACGCAGAGCAAACGGATCTTTGTCGCCTTTTGGATGCTGACCAATGCCAAAAATGCCGGCCAGCGTATCCATTTTGTCGGCGATCGCCAGCGCACAGGCGACCGGACTGGACGGCAAATCGTCACCGGCAAAGCGCGGCTGATACTGCTCATTCAGCGCGACGGCCACATCTTCAGCTTCGCCATCGTGACGCGCATAGTGCATCCCCATCACGCCCTGCGTGTCGGTGAACTCGAACACCATATTGGTCATCAGGTCACACTTCGACAGCAGGCCCGCGCGGGTCGCATGGTTGACATCGGCGCCAATCTGACCGGCAATCCAGCCGGCCAGCGCCTGGATGCGATCGGTTTTATCACGCAGCGTGCCCAGTTCTTTCTGGAACAGCACTGTTTCCAGGCGCGGCAGATGATCTTCCAGACGCTTTTTGCGGTCGGTATTGAAGAAGAACTCCGCATCGGCCAGACGCGGACGCACCACTTTCTCGTTACCCGAGATAATCTGGCGCGGATCGCTGGATTCGATATTGGTGACGAAAATGAAGTTCGGCAGCAGGTTGCCGTTATCGTCATATACCGGGAAATATTTCTGATCGCCTTTCATGGTGTAGACCAGCGCTTCAGCCGGCACCTTGAGGAATTTCTCTTCAAAGGTGGCGGTCAGCACCACTGGCCACTCCACCAGCGAGGTCACTTCTTCCAGCAGGCTATCACTGAGATCGGCATTACCGCCCAGACGACGGGCGGCGGCTTCGGCATCGGCCTTGATCATCGCTTTACGGGTCTGGTAGTCGGCGATCACCTTGCCGCGTTTCTCCAGCACGTCCGGATACTGATCGGCGTTGTCGAGAGTAATGTCATGCTCGCCCATGAAGCGATGGCCGCGAATGGTGCGCGCAGAGTCCACGCCCAGAATGGTAGCGGGAATCAGCTCATCGCCCAGCAGCAGCGTCACGGTGTGAACCGGACGGACGAACTGCACGTCGCTGTCGCCCCAGCGCATCAGTTTCGGCACCGGCAGTTTGCTCAGCGCGGTGGCGATCATCGCCGGCAGCAGAGCCTGAGCCGCTTCGCCCTTAACCTGAGCGCGATAGACCAGCCACTCGCCTTTGTCGGTGCTCAGACGTTCAGCCTGATCAACGGTGATGCCGTTACCGCGTGCCCAGCCTTCTGCGGCTTTGGTGGCGTTACCGTCGGCGTCAAACGCTGCGCTGACCGCCGGGCCGCGCTTTTCCACTTCCCGATCGGGTTGTGAGGCGCTCAGGTTCGCCACTTTCAGCGCCAGACGGCGCGGTGCGGCAAACCAGCTGACGTCGCCGTGGTTCAGATTGGCGGCATCAAGTTCCGCAGTGACCTGCGCGGCAAAGGCTTCAGCCAGGCTGCGCAGGGCTTTTGGTGGCAGCTCTTCGGTGCCGATCTCCACCAGGAAGGTTTTCTCAGTCATGGCTGCCTCTTACTTTTTGTTATTGCACATCGGGAAGCCCAGTGCCTCGCGAGAGGCGTAGTAAGCTTCAGCCACGGCTTTCGTCAGGGTGCGGATACGCAGAATATAGCGCTGACGCTCGGTGACCGAGATCGCCTTACGCGCATCCAGCAGGTTGAAGCTGTGTGCGGCTTTCAGAATGCGTTCATAGGCTGGCAACGGCAGCGGTTTTTCCAGCGCCAGCAGGTGCTGCGCCTCTTTCTCGTACTGCTCGAAGCAGGTAAAGAGGAAATCCACGTCGGCGTATTCGAAGTTATAGGTGGATTGCTCCACTTCGTTCTGATGGAACACGTCGCCGTAGGTGGTTTTACCCAGCGGACCGTCGCTCCACACCAGATCGTAGACGCTGTCGACGCCCTGGATATACATCGCCAGACGTTCGAGACCGTAGGTGATTTCACCGGTCACCGGTTTACACTCCAGGCCGCCCACCTGCTGGAAGTAAGTGAACTGCGTCACTTCCATGCCGTTGAGCCACACTTCCCAGCCCAGTCCCCAGGCACCCAGTGTTGGGTTTTCCCAGTTATCTTCCACGAAGCGAATGTCATGCACCGTCGGGTCCATACCCAGCTCTTTCAGCGACCCGAGATACAGCTCCTGAATGTTGTCCGGTGACGGTTTGATGATCACCTGAAACTGGTAATAGTGCTGTAAGCGGTTCGGGTTTTCACCGTAGCGACCATCGGTCGGACGGCGTGACGGCTGCACGTAAGCTGCGGCGATCGGCTCCGGGCCGAGTGCGCGCAGGCAGGTCATTGGGTGCGAAGTGCCAGCGCCTACTTCCATGTCCAGCGGTTGAACAATGGTGCAGCCCTGACGTGCCCAGTAATCCTGCAAGGTCAGGATCAGGCCCTGAAAGGTCTTGGTATCAAACTTTTGCATGTTGAATTTGCACGCGATTGGCTAGATGAAAAAAGAGTGCGACAGTATACCCTTTGACCGCGCGATGTGCAGCCGGAAATCCTGTACGGTTGCGGCGCGGTTTGGTTGTCGCGTCCTTTTGCTGCCATACAGAGGGCTCCGAATCCTGCCGGCAAAGGTTGTTGCCACCGCCGCGCCTGGCTACCCTTCTCCGCACGGACGTTATGCGCAAGAGGACGCCATGCCGCAGAAGATTTACTGGATCGATAATTTACGCGCGGTTGCCTGCCTGATGGTGATCGTGATCCACACCACGACCTGGTATATCACCGGGCCGATGGCGGTCACCGGCACGTCGTGGGACGTCGCCAATCTGCTGAACTCCGCCTCGCGGGTCTGCGTGCCGCTATTTTTCATGATCTCCGGCTACCTATTTTTCGGCGAACGCAGCGCCCAGCCGCGTCATATGATCCGGCTGATGCTGTGTCTGCTGTTCTACAGCGCGGTATCACTGGCGTATATCACCTGGCTGACGCCGATCAGTGAAGGCCGATCGATCCTGAAAATGCTGCAAAAACCGGTGTTTTACCACCTGTGGTTTTTCTTCGCGCTGATCGGTATCTATCTGATGTCGCCGCTGATTCAGGTGAAGTCGGTACAGGCGCGCTATGTGGCGCTGCTGGTGCTGGTGCTGGCGGTGCTGGCCAATCCGAACACCGTCAGTCAGTCGCTGGGGCCGTTTCACTTCCTGCCGGTCAATCTCTATGTCAGCGGCGACAGCATCTACTACCTGCTGTATGCGCTGTTAGGACGGGCTATCGGCACCATGGAGACAGAAAAACGCGGGCTGACACCCGCTGCCAGCGGGGTGTTTATCGCCTGTGTGATTGGCATTGCGCTCGGGACAAAGCAGGCGTTACGGGACAATGGCGCGTTTAACGACACCTGGTATCTCTACTGCGGACCGCTGGTCTTTATCGCAGCAATCAGCTTACTGCTGGTGTTTAAAAATGCCCTTAACCAGCGCGCGCTGCCGGGTTTATCGCTGATTGCGCGCTACTCTCTGCCGATCTACGGTTTTCACGCGCTGTTTATCCACTATCTGCGTACCCATCACTACGACGATATGTCGCGTCCATGGTTCGATCTGCCGTGGGTATTCGGGGTGACGCTGGGCGGCAGCCTGCTGCTGGCGATGGTGCTTAAACGCGTTGATAAACGTCACTTCGTCAGCTGATCGGCGTCACGCTGACAGGCGCGACGCAGCTGGCGCGCCGAGGAGAACCCGGCCGCCAGCGCCGCTTTCTCGGCTGATTTGCCCTGCTGCTGATGCTGGCGCGCAATGCTGACCCGCAGCTGTTCATGGTATTCGCGCACGCTGATGCCCAGATGCTGACGGAACAGCCGCGCCAGATGCCGACTGCTGACGTGCGCCCGTGCTGCCAGCTCGGTCAGCGACCAGCTGTACTCGGGATGGGCAATCATCGCATCCTGCGCCCGATGAACCGCCGGGTGCAGATGGTTACGATAACGCAGCCAGGGTGAAAGCTGCGGATCGTCACCGGCGCGGCGGAACCACACCACCATTTCACGTGCCACCGCCAGCGCGGTCGGCGTATCACACAGCTGATTAATCAGATGCAGCGCCAGATCGATGCCCGCCGTAATGCCGGCGCTGGTCCAGATATTGTCATGCCCGACAAACACCCGATTTTCCTGCACCAGTGCCTGCGGCGCAGCCGCTTTCAGCCGATCGATGACCTCATGATGGGTAGTGCAGCGAATGCCATCCAGCAACCCCGCTTGCGCGGCCAGCAGCGCACCGGAACAGACGCAGACCAGCATCAGGGCCTGTGAATGCAGTGCTGCCTGCTGCTGCTTCAGCCACTGGCGCGCCTGTTGCGCTTCGGGCGTGGCGTAACAGATCCGCGAGTCATAAACACCAGGCACCACCAGCAGGCTGTCGGCAGGCAAACCTGCTGGTAACGGCTCAATCCCGCCGATGGTCATCCCGGTGGAGCAGATCACCTGCGGTTGCGGTCCAATGTAGCGCAGCACAAAGCGATCGCCCGCCAGCTTAAGCGCCTCCGCCGGGCCAGTCAGATCGAGCGCCATCACTCCAGGCAGGGTTAAAAACCAGACGGTCTGTTTCATCGGCTGGCCTGGATTACACCAGATCCCAGCCGCGGGCGCGCCACAGCGCGGGCAGGTCCGCCATGTTGTCGAATCGCGTGACCAGCGGATGATCCAGTTCCGGATTATGCGCATCGGCGCAGTAGTAGAACACCGGAATACCGGCGGCAATGCCGGCCCGCGCGCCCGCTTCAGAATCATCCACCAGAATGCAGCGCTCAATCGCGACCTGCATCTGCTCAGCAGCGTGGTACATCAGTTCCGGATCGGGCTTCCAGTGCAGAATGTCATAACCGCTGTAGAGGTGGTCAGCAAACAGCGGCAGCATGCCGGTTAAGCCCAGCGAGTGCTGCATCTTCTTCACCGTTCCGTTCGATACCACGCACATCGGCACTTTTATCTGTTCAACCAGCGCCTTGGCACCGTCGATCGGCTGCAGGTGCTGATCAAACAACTGCGCCACCTCGGCGCGGTAGGCGGTTTCCACCTCTTCCATCGGCAACGATTGCTGATGCGCCTCACCGACGTCGCGGATGATGTCGTACAATTTGACGCCTTTATACTGCTCAAACATCTGCTGCAGCGACAGGTCGATGCCATAGCGGGCGAAAGTATTGACGTAGGCCTGGGTGCAGAGCAGTTCGCTGTCCACCAGCGTGCCATCGCAATCGAAAAAGACGCATTCTACTGACATCAGACTCTATCCTTTGATTTTGTGGGAGTCCCTCACTCTACCGTACTGAGCGCAGATTGCGAGAGTGGCAATCGGTTGCGAAAAATCATTGTATTGGCCTGGCAAAATCGCCAGGATACGCGCCGATGAATTTTTCTTCTGGATGGATGGCATGAGCAAGCAAGGCCTTTTGCAGCGCATCTTCAAGCTGCAGGAACATGGCACCACGGTGCGCACCGAAGTGATCGCGGGTATGACCACCTTTCTTACGATGGTCTACATCGTCTTTGTGAACCCGCAGATCCTCGGCGTGGCCGGTATGGATACCCAGGCGGTGTTTGTCACCACCTGCCTGATTGCCGCCTTCGGCAGTATTCTGATGGGACTGTTTGCCAATCTGCCAGTCGCACTGGCCCCGGCAATGGGACTGAATGCCTTTTTCGCCTTTGTGGTGGTCGGCGCAATGGGTTATTCGTGGCAGGTCGGTATGGGGGCGATCTTCTGGGGCGCCGTCGGTCTGCTGATCCTGACGCTGCTGCGGGTGCGCTACTGGATGATTGCCAACATCCCGCTCAGCCTGCGCGTCGGCATCACCGCCGGGATTGGCCTGTTTATCGCTATGATGGGGCTGAAAAATGCCGGCATCATCGTGCCGAATCCCGATACGCTGGTGGCGGTAGGGAATCTGACTTCGCACAGCGTGCTGCTGGGCGCGCTGGGTTTCTTTATCATCGCTATTCTGGCGTCACGTAATATCCATGCCGCAGTATTGATTTCGATGGTAGTGACCACGGCGATTGGCTGGATGCTGGGCGACGTGAAGTTCGTTGGCCTGTTTTCTGCCCCGCCAGCCATCAGTTCGGTGGTCGGTCAGGTCGATATCAAAGGCGCCTTTAACATCGGCATGGCGGGCGTGATTTTCTCCTTTATGCTGGTCAATCTGTTCGACTCGTCGGGCACGCTGATCGGCGTAACTGACAAAGCCGGACTGACCGATGAAACCGGCACCTTCCCGCGCATGCAGCAGGCGCTGTATGTTGACAGCATCAGCTCGGTCAGTGGCGCGCTGGCGGGCACCTCCTCGGTCACCGCCTACATTGAAAGTAGCTCGGGCGTGGCGATCGGTGGCCGCACCGGACTGATGGCGGTGGTAACCGGCCTGCTGTTTTTGCTGGTGATGTTCCTGTCACCGCTGGCGGCGATGGTGCCAGGCTACGCCGCTGCCGGGGCGCTGATTTATGTCGGCGTACTGATGACCGCCAGCCTGTCGCGCGTGCGCTGGGATGATTTGACCGAATCGGTTCCCGCCTTTGTCACCGCCGCGATGATGCCGTTCAGCTTCTCAATCACCGAAGGGATTGCGCTGGGCTTTATCGCTTACTGCGTGATGAAGCTCGGCACCGGCCGCTGGCGTGAAATCAGCCCTTGCGTGGTGATTGTCGCGCTGATGTTCGTGCTGAAGATTGTGTTTATCGACGCACACTAAACGCTGCGATAACCGCATCAGGCCGCTCCCGTCAGGGTAGCGGCCTTTTTTATTTCAACACCCCGAGCTGACGCAGGTGGGCAAAGCTGGCATCCGTTGCGCCCTGTGGATGAAACTCAAGGCTGACCCAGCCGGGATAGTTGAGATTATCCAGCAGGGTAAACAGCCGCTCGAAATCGACCTCGCCGCTGCCGGGCTGGTGACGGCCAGGCACGTCCGCAATCTGGATATGTGCAATACGGTCAATAAAGGCGGGCAGCACCTGATAGGGATCTTCACCGGCACGCAGTGAATGCCAGAGATCGTACTGCACCGCCAGGTTGTCGCTGTCGATCTGGTCAAACAGCCGCACTGCCTGCTCCACCCCGGAGATCACCGCGCCGGGTACGTCGCCGTGATTGATCGGCTCCAGCACCAGCTGAATGTCGTGCGCCTTGAGCGCGCTGGCGGCCAGAGCAAAGTTTTCACGCAGGGTTGGCAGCGGATCGCCCTGACCGGCGGCCGGTCCTGACGGACAGTTAATGCGCGGCGGTTTCAGCTGCTGACCATAGCTCACCGCCTGATCGATAGCCCGGCGGAACTCGTCACGCCGCGCCGGTTGCGCCGCGAATCCGCGGTCACCTGCATCCCAGTCACCCAGCGGCATGTTAAACAGCACCAGCTGCTGCTGGTTGCGATCCAGCGCCTGCTGGATATCGGCGCTCTCCAGGCCATAGGGGAAGAAAAATTCAACCGCCTCAAATCCGGCCTCAGCGGCGCGGTCGAAGCGTTCATAAAACGGATATTCGGTATAGAGCATGGTCAGATTAGCGGCGAAACGAAGCATATTCTCTCCTGATAAGATGTCGCCCGGCAGCCTCACCGCCAGGCGAGTGCGGTTAGCTGACTTGAGTGCTGCCGGCCGGCAGCGGCGCGGTCGGCGGCGCAAAACGGATAAACAGCGTGCCAATTACGTAAAGCGCGGCGCACAGGGTAAAGAAGGTCAGTACGCCGCCGTATCCGCCGGTGAGTTGCAGGATCAGACCGGCGAGAATCGGCACCAGAATGCCGCCCACGCTGCCGGCCATATTCATAAAGCCGCCGACCAGCCCAGCGCGCGCCGGATGGGCGATCAGCGCCGGGATACTCCAGTAGATACTGCCGCCGCCGGTCAGGAAGAAGGAGGCAACCGACAGCATCGCCACGGCGGTAATCGGATTCGCCACGTCCGGCAACGCAAAGAAGATCAGCAGCGTAACGCCGCCCGACAGCGCAATCAGGCTTTTCACCACCGTGCCGTGCTGATAGCCGCGCTTCACCAGCGCATCGACGGCGAATCCGGCCCCCAGTGATCCGGCAGCACCCAGCATAAAAATCACAAAGGTGGCATTACCGATGGAGCGCAAATCGAAGCCGCGTGCCTGCGCCAGATAGCTGGGTCCCCATGTCATCAGGCCAAAGTAGATCATCGCCCAGGTGGCCCGGCCAAACATCAGGCCACACAGCGACCGCCAGTCAACGCCCGGACCGGCGGGCGGCGGCGCATCCGGCGCCACACCGTCGTCACGACCCTGCCGTATCAGCGCCATTTCGGCGGCGTTAACCCGAGGGTCCTCTTCCGGGCGATCGCGCAGCTTGTACCACGCCAGTAGCGCCAGCGACATGCTGAACAGACCGGCGACAATAAACGCCAGCCGCCATGAGTCGAGCATGTCGATCAGGTAGGCGATGATCAGTCCGCCAAACGCCACACCCAGCGGGCTGCCGCAATCCATGATGGCCGCGCCGCGTCCGCGTTCCGATTTGGGCATCCAGCTGGCATTCATTTTGCCGCCAGAGGGCGAAATCGGCGTTTCTGCCACGCCCAGCGCGATGCGGGCAAAGATTAGCGACAGTCCACCGGTTGCCAGCGCCAGTCCAATCTGGCTGAGGCCCCACAGTATGCTGGAGAAGGTCAGCACCTTACGCGGGCCAAAGCGATCCAGCGCCCAGCCGCCTGGCACCTGTAACAGCGCATAGGACCAGAAAAAACTGCTGAGAATCAGCCCCTGCATGGCAGGCGACAGATGGAACTCATCCTTGATGAACGGAATACCGATTGAGAGCGTGATACGGTCCATCAGGTTGACCGCCAGCAGGAAAAACAGCACGGCGAAAATGCGCCAGCGAACCCGGGTAGGCTGGGACGCGGCATCGGAATCAGGGTGTAACGCTTGCATAACTTTCTCCCGCTTGTCAGTGGCGATGCCGGGTAAATCCCGGACACTGAACATATGTTCATTAACATATCTTATGTTTAGACATTAAAGCGGATCCTGTGAGAAAAGATTTGCGGCAGCTCACACTTCAGTAAATTTAGCTTTAGTATAGAAGGGAAAAACAGGGAGTCGCCCATGGCGATATGATAATTTACCTTTAATAATCAAAGATAAAAAAACAGAGCTTGCTTCTGGCGGACAAAAAACAATAAGGCCTGCTTTATTAACATCAGAAAAGGCTTATTACAAATGTTTAAATAATAAACATATGAACATAGCCAATAGCGCACCTGTGGCATCAAAGCACATCTGTCTGTCATCCCGGTAAAGAGGAGGGTCCTCTGCGGTACGATCGCGCATCGCCGCGATCCAGATTGCGGAATATTGCTTCTTCGCGGACGCGGATCTGCGCGCCGCTAAGCGTCGGGCCCGGACCAGTTTATGACTGAAATCTCCCGGTGATCCAATCAACATTTCGTCCAGTCATCGCGAATAACCAGATGATTTTTTTATCTTATTCGCTGCGGTGCCGATAATTTATATGTTATCTACTTCAGGACATAACAAGGAAAAACCATGACATCAATAAACTCTGGCGCATTCAACCCTGATAATTCTGGTAGCACAACCCTCTCTCAAATCAACCACATCACCCGCAATATCGACAAATTGATGACTGAGCTGATAAGCGTAAAGAACGGCACGGCCGGTAGTTCACAAAAACAGCGTCAGCAAAAGATCGAATCACAGATTCGACAGCTCCAGACACAGCTATTAGAGCTGGAGCATAAAAAGTCGAGTGACATGACCCGGAAACATCAGCAGGAAAAACAGGCGAGCAGCACGGCTGAGGCTCAAAAAATTAAGAGAGAGAAAAAGCAGGTTAATCTTTATATCTGATGTTGTTTCCAGCTTACCGGTGATAGACGATTTCGGCAGTTGCGGCCGCTCATAACGGCGGGTCGCCATTCTTTTCAGGCAAAACGGAGCACTCGCCAGGACAGGCGAAAATTTGTTCATTCAACGCGGGAAAGTAAGAGAAGCGTTGAAGGCGCAGCGGTAGATCCCCCGATGCGCAAATCATGAGCCGACCATTACCCGTTAAGTCAGTGGCAACGCGGTTACCAGCCCAGCATTTTTTCCAGCGCCAGCCGCGAACGAATTAACACCTCAAGGCTGATGGCCGGATCAACCGGCTGGTCAGCCCGCTGCGGCCAGCTATCGGGCTGGCGATGCATCCGCAGGGGGATCTCCAGGCTGGCCGGAATCTCATTTTCCGCCAGCGCCTGAAGCAGCGGCGCATAATTCAGTTCACCCTCGCCAATCGGCGGGAAATGATATTCCCCGTTCAGCCGCATCACATCTTTAATGTGGCAATGCCGGGCACCAGGCAGCATCGTCAGCGCCTCGGCGATAGGATCCTGCTGTGGGCAGAGCGATACCATGTTGCCGGGATCGAGGTTAAATGCCACCGCCGGATGGCTGACCGCTTCCAGCAGCGCGAAGCCATCCTCAGCCACGGCAAAGGCGTCATAATCCGGATCGCCTCCATTCTCGATACACAAAATGCAGCCAGCCTCTTCGGCAATCGGTGCCATCTGCCGCAGGTTTTCAATTAACGCAGCACGATTATCGCGTCGGGCAGTGCAGGCATTGAGATAACGAGCACCAATCAGCCGGGCGAAGGCCACCCGCAGCCGGAATTGTTCCACTGCATCCGGCGCGGCCAGGTTAATGGTGCAGCCAAGCGCGTGCATCTTCAGGCCCGTCTGCTGTTTAAGATCGTTGATGCGGGCGGCATTCTCCTGACCAAACAGGGCCGGATCGAGTTGGCCCACATAACCCTGATTGTAAGCCAGCTCAATGTAAGCGAACCCGGCCGCACGCACGGTCTGGAAGGCAACTTCCGGCGGATGCCCATCGAACATGGCGCTGTTCACGCCCAGCTTCATTTTTTCCATCATCGTCTCCTTAAGACGTTAGCTATGACGCCAGCTTCAGCGCTTTTGATCCAAACCTGACAAACGTTCAATTCCTATTCTTATGTTCAAAGATATAGAGCAAAGCATGCCAGGGTTAAGTGATGAAGGTCACAAAAAAAAGCGTACCCCGTATCGGCAGACAGAGTTGCGGGTAGGGTCACATCGGGATAAAGGTGATGAGTCTCAACAGGATTCGGAGCAGACGATCAGCCGAAGCCTGCGCAGCTGGTCACAATGAACAAATGACTTATCTATGCACTTATGAACGGAAGCTTAAGCGCTCGCGAACCGCAGCATTCCGTCAGATTTCAGGATGCACGCTGCGTTCATTGGGCAGGCTGGTCAGCCGCAGGGTGCGGGGACCAATATTCGGTTTACTCATTTCCACTTCACGTAAGGCGATCCACTGATGGTCGTTATCCATCTCCCACAGATGCAGGCGCTGGGTCGCGGGCGAGAGCGCGCAGGACCAGACCAGCATTGGTTCAGCATCGCATACCACCTGGATATCGGGATAGAGCGATGAACGCAGACGGCCTGCGCCCGGCAGCAGCCGCAGCGAATTGAGCCCCGCTTCGCGCTCGCCGGTCAGCTTGAGCAGGCTCTGGCGCAGCGTCCAGATTTGCGTTACCGCTTCGACAAAATCCTGCTGGGCATTAATCCAGGCGATCTCCCCGGAGGTTAATCCCTGCATTAACTGTTCCTGAGTCTGGCGACTGCGGGCCCGCACGATTTCCATGTCCAGGCCAGCGCGGCCGCCCTCTTCAGCCAGCAGCACGCCGACCGTATTGCCGGCATAAGCGATGCTGAAATCAGGCAGATCGGGGTCAGCAAAAGCGGGGCGTCCGTGGCAATCGGTGGTCAGGCGCGGCAGCGTGTTAATGCCATAAACCCGCAGCATCAGCTGGGCCAGCAGCGTACGCGCGGCAAGAAAACGCCCACGGCGCTTATCAGCAAACTGCTGTGCCGTATCAATAATATGCTGGGGAATGCGCATATCTTGTGCAGAGAAGTCGGGGTTACCCGTCCAGCGTACAAAATGACCAGCCATCTGTCGCTCCGTGAAAATGGTCAGATAATCATCAGCTGCATTGTAAGAATTTTCTTAACTTAATGCATCCGGCACAACACAGAATGAACCAAATTAGGAATAGGATGAGCGATCTGGCTAGATTCGCGGCGGTGAAAATTCAGTCGGGTCAGAATAAGCGTCGCGACGGACATCGCGACGCCAGCGGCATCAGGCGAACCGGCACGCCTGTTCAAAACTGAGGCGCGGCAGACGCGGGTGCAGTTTTGACGCCTCGCCATAGCCGAGGTTAATCAGCAGGTTAACCTGATACTGACTATCAGCAAAGAACGCCTCATTCACCTTCGCCGGATCAAAACCGGACATCGGGCCGGCATCCAGTCCCAGCGAGCGGGCCGCCAGGATCAGGTACCCGGCCTGCAGGCTGCTGTTACGAAAAGCGGTCTCTTTCGCCGCTTCCGGGCTGCCGGTAAACCAGCTGCGGGCATCGGCATGCGGGAACAGCGCAGGCAGCTGCTCGTAAAATTCGCGGTCCCAGGCGACGATCACCGTGACGGGCGCACTCATGGTTTTTTCGAGGTTGCCGGAAGAGAGCGCCGGTTTCAGCTTCTCTTTACCTTCCGCCGACGTCACGAAAACAAAGCGGGCGGGCGAGCAGTTAGCCGAGGTCGGGCCCAGCGCCGTTAAGCTATACAGCTGTTCCAGCAGGGCGTTGTCGACCGGCTTCGCCTGCCAGTAACTGTGGGTGCGGGCGTCGGTAAACAGCGTGTTCAGTGCGGCAGTGTCAAGCGGTGTACTCATGCAACTCTCCTGTTTCAGGCAAAAAATTTCGCCCAAGGGTGACCACGAATAGGGGTTCGCTGCCGGCGTGATGCCGCGACGGCGGCAGATAATAGCGTTTATCAGACGGGACAAATCACGACCATCCGCCGTCGATCATCAGGTCGGCGCTCTGACCGTTATACGGCAATGCCGGGCCGCCGCAAAATAACATATCAGCAAGAATCACCGCAGGTGCGCAGTAAAGTGAAAGCGTGAAAGCGGGGAAAGGCGCCGGTCCGATAAGGACGCACTATCGGACCGGCAAAAGCGAGGTTATTTACCGATACAGAAGCTGGAGAAGATGCGGCCCAGCAGATCATCCGAGGTGAACTCGCCGGTAATCTCGCTCAGCGCCTGCTGAGCCAGGCGAAGTTCTTCTGCCAGCAGCTCACCAGCCCAGGCACCCAGCAGCTGCGCTTTGCCCTGCAGCAGGTGCGTCGCTGCTAACTCCAGCGCCTGCAGATGACGACGGCGCGCCAGGAAGCCGCCTTCCATATTGCCGGCGAACCCCATGCTCTGCTTCAGGTGATCGCGCAGTTCATCAACCCCGGTGCTGGTGCGTGCCGACAGCCGAATCACTGCGTGGCCATTTATCTCTGTCAGGCCTGGCTGTTCACCGGTGACGTCGGCTTTATTGCGCACCACGGTAATCGGTAACTCAGGCGGCAGGCGTGAAACAAAGTCGGGCCAGATGGCCGCGGCTTCGGTCGCGTCGGTGGTAGTGCCATCGACCATAAACAGCACCCGGTCAGCCTGCTCAATCTCCTGCCAGGCGCGTTCAATACCGATGCGCTCGACTTCATCGCTGGCCTCACGCAAACCGGCGGTATCGATGATATGCAGTGGCATTCCATCAATATGAATATGTTCACGCAATACGTCGCGCGTGGTGCCGGCAATGTCGGTGACAATCGCCGCGTCACGACCCGCCAGCGCATTCAGCAGGCTCGATTTGCCCGCGTTAGGCCGACCCGCAATCACCACCTTCATCCCTTCACGCAGCAGGCTGCCCTGGCGCGCCTCAGCCCGTACGCCATCGAGATCGGCGATCACCGCATTCAGCTGCGCTTCGATTTTGCCGTCAGAGAGGAAGTCGATCTCCTCATCCGGGAAGTCAATAGCTGCTTCAACGTAGATGCGCAGATGAGTCAGGGCTTCCACCAGTTGATTGACGCGGGTGGAGAATACCCCCTGCAGCGAATTGACCGCAGAACGGGCCGCCTGCTCTGAGCTGGCATCGATCAGATCGGCTATCGCCTCGGCCTGCGCCAGGTCGAGCTTATCGTTGAGAAACGCGCGCTCTGAAAACTCACCCGGCTGGGCGATGCGTACGCCGGGCAGCGCCACGATGCGTTTCAGCAACAGATCGAGGATCACCGGACCGCCGTGGCCCTGCAGCTCCAGCACATCTTCACCGGTAAACGAGTTAGGCCCCGGAAACCACAGCGCAATGCCCTGATCCAGTACGCTGCCGTCAGCATCGGTAAACGGCAGATAGTCGGCATAACGCGGCTTAGGCAGTTTGCCCAGCAGCTGCTGCGCCACCTCGGCTGCACGGGCACCGGAGATGCGCAAAATACCTACGCCGCCGCGTCCGGGCGGCGTAGCCTGGGCAACAATGGTATCGCTGTGGCTCATAAATTCTCTCTCGCTACAAAAAACAAAGGCGGTCGCTTTGACCGCCTGAGGATAGACCGTTTAGGGCGGGATCGCTCCCGCTTTACATCGCTTAGGCTTTCTTCTTGTCGCGGCTATGCAGACCACGTTTTTCCAGGCCGCGATAAATCAGCTGCTGCTGGAGAATGGTAACCAGGTTGCTGACGATGTAGTACAGCACCAGACCTGACGGGAACCACAGGAAGAACACGGTGAAAATCACCGGCATGTAGGTCATGATCTTTTGCTGCATCGGATCGGTCACGGTGGTCGGTGACATCTTCTGAATGAAGAACATGGTAATGCCCATCAGAATCGGCAGGATGTAGTACGGGTCCTGCGCGGACAGGTCATGGATCCACAGCACAAACGGCGCGTGACGCAGTTCAACAGAACCTGACAGCATGTAATACAGTGCCAGGAAGATCGGCATCTGGATTACCAGCGGCAGACAGCCACCCAGCGGATTGACCTTCTCTGCTTTATACAGCGCCATCATTTCCTGGCTCTGCTTCTGCTTGTCATCACCCAGACGTTCACGCATCGCCTGAATCTTCGGCTGCAGCATGCGCATCTTCGCCATCGAGGTGTACTGCGCTTTGGTCAGCGGGTACATGATGCCACGCACGATAAAGGTGATCACGATAATGGAGAAGCCCCAGTTACCGATGAAGCTGTGGATAAATTTCAGCAGCTTGAACAGCGGCTGAGAGATAAACCACAACCAGCCGTAATCGACGGTCAGATCAAGGTGTGGCGCAATGGCTGCCATCTTGTCCTGAATTTCCGGACCGACCCACAGGGTTGCACCGAGGTTCTGCTGTGCGCCTGCGGCAATGGTCACCGGCGCAGATTTGTAGCCAATCGCTGCCACGCCATTACCCAGGTTGCTGGTGTAAAGGGTGTTGGTGCCATCGGTACGCGGAACCCATGCGGTGGCAAAGTACTGCTGCAGCATCGCCACCCAGCCGTTGCTGGTGGTGGTGTTCAGGTTCTCGTTATCCGCGATATTGTCGAATTTGTACTTCTCATATTTCGAATCGCTGGTGGAGTACGCCGCGCCACGGAAGGTATGCAGTGCAAAGTTGTTGCTGCCGGTATCACGGTGCTTCGGCAGATCAATGGTCTGCTTCAGCTGGCCAAACAGCGACACTTCCAGCGGCTGCTGTGTGGTGTTGTTGACATGATAATCGACGTTAACCGCATATTCGCCACGCTTGAAGACGAAGGTTTTGGTGTAAACCACGCCGTTTTCAGCGGTATAGGTCATCGGCACACGCAGCTCGGACTGGCCTTCCGCCATTTCGAAGTGATCCTGCGTGGTAGTGAACAAAGGACGCGCGCCGTTGTTCGGGTTGTCCGGGCCATTACGACCGGTCAAACCACTCTGTGCCTGATAAAGGAACGATGGCGTCGTTTCAAGCAGCTGGAACGGCTGGTCGGAACCCAGTTTGTCCGGGAAAGTCAGCAGCTGTGCTTGTTCAACATCACCGCCGCGGGTGTTGATATTTAATGACAGGACATCAGTCTTAACGGTGATCGTCTGGCCCTGACCGCTGGCCGGTACACCCTGACTGGCGGCATCACCCGCTACGCTGTTAGTGTTTTGTGTGGTCTGCGTCTGCTGTGGCTGCGGAGCGTGGTCCGTCTGCCAGGCTTGCCAGATCATAAAAGACACGAACAGAAAAGCGATGAGAAAGAGATTGCGTTGCGAATCCATCGTTAATGTTCTCTGGTATCAAAGGTTTTTGGCGGCACAGGATCGTCACCACCCGGGTTCAAAGGGTGGCATTTTAATACGCGTTTTAACGTCAACCAACTGCCTTTTATCACGCCAAACCTGCGTAACGCCTCAATTCCGTATTGAGAGCAGGTCGGATGAAACCGACAGTGTGGGCCCAGTAATGGACTGATGCCGCGTTGATAGACGCGTATCAGGACGATCAGGAGCCGCGCGCCAGGCGACAGTGACGACGCCATAATTTCTCCAACGCTTCCGCCAGCATACGGTTATCCAGATCGGCAACCCCTTTCTTCGCCACCACCACGAAGTCCATCGACGGCAGTTCATGTTGACGCAGACGAAAGCTTTCGCGGGTCAATCGCTTGATCCGGTTACGTTCGTGGGCACGTTTCACATGTTTTTTAGCGACGGTGAGACCGATGCGGGGATGCCCCAGCGCGTTAAGGCGGCCGAGAATAGTAATTTGCGGCGTGCCAGCCCGTTGTGGCTGCTGGAAGACGAAAGTGAAATGAGTGGGAGTTAACAAGCGTAACTCCCTGGGAAATGCGAGCTTACCCATCAGGGCTAGCTTTATTACTTAGAAACGGTCAGACGAGAACGGCCTTTAGCACGACGACGTGCCAGAACCTGACGACCATTTTTTGTAGCCATACGAGCACGGAAACCGTGTGAACGGTTGCGCTTCAGTACGGACGGTTGAAAAGTGCGTTTCATGGCGGTTTCTACCTAAACTTGAAAATTTTCACTGGGTGACGCGTTTCGGGCCAATAAATCGACCGACGCCTCAATGTGTCTTTAATAAAGAGGCGGGATTGTAATAATTGTACAGTCCCGAGTCAATTTACTTCGCGTGTCGCAGTACCTGGAAACACGGATACAGCCCGCTGAGTCCGGGCATTGGGCTTAACGCGACAACGCCGGGTGACGAATTATACGGGCTCCCGGTTAAAGCGCAAGGATCGCGCCGGATCTTATTGCGATCAAATTGGCGGATCGTGGGGATAAAACGAGAAGTTACCCGAAAATCTGACGCATTCAGCCAGATTCCTGCTGGTTTTTCCCGCAACTGGCGTAAACTTCTCTGCGCGCCTTTCGCCTGTGGATAAAAAGGATCAAAACTGTGTAGAAAGGGAAGATCTCTGTCTCGCTTTGCGCTATGATCCGCCCTTCCGCTGACGATCCTCCGGTGATTGCAGGACGGAAAACCGCTGATAGCGGTCGCAGGCGCTTTCTTACGTCTGTGTCAAAAATGAACGTTTCTTAGAGTAACGCCTACTATTCTTATCGAATTTGTACGAGTGGAGTCCGCCGTGTCACTTACGCTTTGGCAACAGTGTCTTGCCCGTTTGCAGGATGAGCTTCCTGCCACCGAATTCAGCATGTGGATTCGTCCACTACAGGCTGAGTTAAACGACAATACGCTTGCCTTGTATGCTCCAAATCGCTTCGTACTCGACTGGGTTCGGGACAAATACCTCAATAGCATTAACGCATTACTGAATGAATTCTGCGGTCCGAACGTACCGTTATTGCGTTTTGAAGTGGGTACACGCCCGGTTCAGCAAACTGCCGCCGTCAGCCAGCCGGTGATGGCCAGCGTCAGCGCGCCTGCTATCCCGGTACAGAGCCATATCCGTCCGGCCCCGACGCAGATCATGCGTCCAAGCTGGGATAACGTGCCGGCACCCGCTGATGTGACCTACCGTTCGAATGTGAATAACCGCCATAACTTCGATAACTTCGTCGAAGGTAAATCTAACCAGCTGGCGCGCGCGGCGGCACGCCAGGTGGCAGATAATCCGGGCGGCGCGTACAACCCGCTGTTCCTGTATGGCGGCACCGGCCTGGGGAAAACCCACCTGCTGCACGCGGTAGGCAACGGCATTATTGCGCGTAAACCCAATGCTAAAGTGGTTTACATGCACTCAGAGCGCTTCGTCCAGGACATGGTTAAGGCGTTGCAGAACAATGCGATCGAAGAATTTAAGCGCTACTACCGTTCGGTCGATGCGCTGCTGATCGATGATATTCAGTTCTTCGCCAATAAAGAGCGTTCGCAGGAAGAGTTCTTCCACACCTTTAATGCCTTATTAGAAGGCAATCAGCAGATCATCCTGACCTCAGATCGTTATCCAAAAGAGATCAACGGGGTGGAAGATCGTCTGAAGTCGCGTTTTGGCTGGGGGTTAACGGTGGCGATCGAGCCGCCTGAACTGGAAACGCGCGTGGCGATCCTGATGAAAAAAGCCGACGAGAATGACATTCGTCTGCCGGGTGAAGTGGCGTTCTTTATTGCCAAGCGTTTACGCTCTAACGTTCGTGAGCTGGAAGGCGCACTGAATCGCGTGATCGCCAACGCCAACTTTACCGGCCGGGCGATCACCATCGACTTCGTGCGCGAAGCGTTGCGCGATCTGCTGGCGCTGCAGGAAAAGCTGGTCACCATTGATAATATTCAGAAGACCGTGGCTGAGTACTACAAAATTAAGGTCGCGGATCTGCTTTCCAAGCGCCGTTCGCGTTCGGTAGCGCGTCCGCGCCAGATGGCGATGGCGATGGCAAAAGAGCTGACTAACCATAGCTTGCCAGAAATTGGCGATGCCTTTGGCGGTCGCGACCACACGACGGTGCTTCACGCCTGCCGCAAGATTGAGCAGCTGCGTGAAGAGAGCCACGATATCAAAGAAGATTTCTCTAATCTCATCAGAACATTATCTTCCTGACGCTATGAAATTTATTGTTGAACGTGAGCAGTTACTGAAGCCGCTGCAACAGGTGAGCGGCCCGCTAGGGGGTCGTCCGACGCTGCCGATTCTTGGAAACCTGCTGTTGCAGGTAACAGAAGGTACGCTGTTGCTGACCGGTACCGATTTAGAAATGGAGATGGTGGCGCGCGTTGCCCTGACGCAGGCCCATGAGCCTGGAGCAACCACCGTGCCCGCGCGGAAATTCCTCGATATCTGTCGCGGATTGCCGGAAGGCGCGGAGATCACGCTGTCACTGGAAGGCGATCGCATGTTAGTGCGTTCAGGCCGCAGCCGCTTCTCGCTGTCGACCCTGCCCGCCAGCGATTTCCCGAATCTGGATGACTGGCAGAGCGAGGTTGAATTCACCCTGCCGCAGGCGACGCTGAAACGACTGATCGAAGCGACTCAGTTCTCAATGGCGCATCAGGATGTTCGCTACTACCTCAACGGGATGATGTTTGAAACCGAAGGGGAAGAGCTGCGCACCGTGGCTACCGACGGTCACCGTCTGGCGGTCTGTTCAATGCCGATCGGTCAGGCACTGCCGAGTCACTCGGTGATTGTGCCGCGTAAAGGGGTGATTGAGCTGCTGCGACTGCTGGATGGCGGCGATACGCCGCTGCAGGTGCAAATCGGCGGCAGCAATATCCGCGCGCACGTCGGCGACTTTATCTTTACGTCGAAGCTGGTCGATGGTCGTTTCCCTGACTATCGCCGCGTATTGCCGAAGAATCCCGATAAAGCGCTGGAAGCCGGCTGCGATCTGTTAAAGCAGGCATTTGCCCGCGCAGCGATTCTGTCGAATGAGAAGTTCCGCGGCGTTCGTCTTTATATCACCGAAAATCAGCTGAAAATCACCGCCAATAACCCTGAACAGGAAGAAGCGGAAGAGATGCTGGATGTCAGCTACAACGGCACCGAACTGGAGATCGGCTTTAACGTCAGTTACGTGCTGGATGTGCTGAACGCCCTGAAGTGTGAAAATGTCCGTCTGCTGCTGACCGACTCGGTGTCGAGCGTACAGATTGAAGATGTGGCGAGTCCGGCAGCAGCCTACGTCGTCATGCCCATGCGCTTGTAGAATATATCGGCCTGGCTTACTTGCCATTCTGATTCCGGGCAGTGCTCGCCCCTGGTCACATACTTCAGTATGCTCCCAGGGCCTGCGCGCTTCTTGTAGAATATATCGGCCTGGCTTACTTGCTACGTTGCGACGCCGACGGCCTGGTGACTGAGGTATCGGGCAAACCTGCTTTGCCGTTGACGCCCTGGATCGCCAGGCCCAAAATTTTATTGCCCTTCACGCTGGATTGATTCATGGCTTTAACCCGCCTCCTTATCAAAGATTTTCGTAATATTGAGCAGGCTGACCTGCAGCTGGCACCCGGCTTTAATTTCCTGGTCGGCGCCAACGGCAGCGGTAAAACCAGCGTATTAGAGGCGATTTACACCCTGGGCCACGGTCGGGCGTTTCGCAGCCTGCAGGCGGGCCGCGTGATCCGTCACGACGAAGCAGCCTTTGTGCTGCATGGCCGGCTGGAAGGTAAAGAGCGGGAGATTTCTGTCGGGCTGACCAAAAACCGCGCCGGTGACAGTAAAGTACGCATTGACGGCAGCGACGGCCACAAAGTGGCTGAACTGGCGCAGCTGTTACCGATGCAGTTAATCACGCCGGAAGGGTTTACTTTGCTCAATGGCGGCCCCAAATACCGTAGAGCCTACGTCGACTGGGGCTGCTTTCATAATACGCCCGGTTTTTTCAACGCCTGGAGCAACCTGCGCCGCCTGTTAAAACAGCGCAATGCCGCCCTGCGCCAGGTCTCACGTTACAGTCAGATTCGTCCCTGGGACCAGGAACTGGTGCCGCTGGCTGAACAGATAAGCCAGTGGCGCGCCGAATACAGCGCGGCGATTTCGGCGGAGATTACTGCCACCTGCCGCCAGTTCCTGCCCGAGTTTGAGCTGCGCTTTTCATTTCAGCGCGGCTGGGACAAAGAGAGCGATTACGGCGAACTGCTGGAACGCAACTTTGAGCGCGATCGCGCCCTGACCTACACCGCCAGCGGGCCGCATAAAGCCGATTTTCGTATTCGGGCTGAAGGGACGCCGGTGGAAGATTTACTCTCACGCGGGCAGCTAAAACTGCTGATGTGTGCATTGCGTCTGGCGCAGGGCGAGTTCCTGACAAGCCAGAGCGGACGCCGTTGTGTTTACCTGATCGATGACTTTGCTTCTGAGCTGGATGACAGCCGCCGACGCCTGCTGGCAGAGCGGTTAAAAGCCACCGAGGCGCAGGTGTTTGTCAGCGCTATTTCTGCCGAGCATGTAATCGACATGACCGACGAAAAGGGCAAGATGTTCCGCGTGGAACAGGGTAAAATAGCGGTTCAACCTGAAGATTAAAATGAGCGAGAAACGTTGATGTCGAATTCTTATGACTCCTCAAGT
>Ga0308156_1001562_pt1 | contig 25606 bp, 17 predicted proteins | sample PhyAR2_FD_201041 | JGI IMG/M metagenome (GOLD analysis project Ga0308156, IMG submission 201041) | Phyllosphere microbial communities from UC Gill Tract Community Farm, Albany, California, United States - DLSL A.R2 | ecosystem: Host-associated > Plants > Phyllosphere > Unclassified | place: USA... | reverse complement strand
TTTTCGGGATCGGGGGCGGTTTCCTGATCGTGCCGGGGCTGATCCTGGCGACCGCCATGCCGCTGCCCTTCGCGATCGGCACCTCGCTGGTCGTCGTCAGCGCGCTGGGGCTGACCACCGCCACCTCTTACGCCTTGTCGGGGTTGGTCGATTGGCAGGTGACCGCGCTCCTGATCATGGGCGGCGTCGTCGGGACGATCGGCGGCATCGCGCTGGGCAAGGTTCTCGGCACTCGCAAGGGGCTGCTCGAACGCGGATTTGCGGCCATAGTGATCGCGATCGGCGCCTATATCACGGCGTCATCGATCTAGATCGATCCGCCATCCCAGCGCGTCGGACGGCAGGCCGTGGTTGGGGAGCTGCGCCGGACCGCGATCGCCTGACACTTGCCACCGATGCCCAAAACCCCGTCGCAAAGGGCGAGGGGAGTGTGGCGGCGGAAGCACAGTCGCCCGGTTGATTGACCGGGCACCAAACCGTCACGGCATTTTGATTGACACCGATGCCGGTCGGTATAGCTATGAACTATAAAGAAAATAATTAGCCGAATTCATCGGCGAACAATCAGAGCAAAAAATAGCCGTAATGGGAGAGGTGGGATGAAGGGGAAGACGCTTGCGCGCGTGCTCGTGCGCTCGACATCGGTGCTAAGCCTGACGGCGGGGCTGTTGCTGGCCTCGCAGGCCCAGGCGCAGACGGCACCGATCGACCCGCAACAGGGCACGCCCCAGGCGGACACCAGCAGCCAGACACCCCCGCCGGGCGAGGCAAGCCCGACCAACCCCCAGCCGGAAACCACGCCGGACGACATCGTCGTCACCGGCGTCCGTGCCTCGCTGGAACGCTCGATCGCCATCAAGCGCGACTCGAACGGCGTCGTCGACGCGATCAGCGCCGAGGATATCGGCAAGTTCGCCAACACCAACCTGGCCGAGTCGCTGCAGCGTATTACCGGCGTTTCGATCGACCGGCGCAATGGTGAGGGTTCGACCGTCACGGTCCGCGGTTTCGGCGCGCAGTACAATCTGGTCACGCTGAACGGCCGCCAGTTGGCGACGTCCAACATCGTCGCGGTCGGCGGCGACCAGGGCGGTGACGGCGCGGGCGGCTTCGGCCGTTCGTTCGACTTCTCGAACCTCGCCTCGGAAGGGGTGAAGACGCTGGAGGTCTACAAGACCGGGCGCGCCGCGATCCCGTCGGGCGGCATCGGCGCGACGGTCAACGTGGTCAGCCGCCGCCCGCTCGACAATGCCGATACCGGGCTGGTCGGGTCGCTGGGCGTCAAGGGCAGCTATGACAACAGCTCGGCCGACTGCATCGACTGCGGCGCGCGCGTCACGCCCGAGGCGTCGGGCACCGCCAGCTGGACGGACAGCGAGAAGCGTGTCGGCGTGTCGCTGTTCGGCAGCTATCAGAAGCGCAATTTCAGCTTCGCCAGCGTCGCCCCGGACAATTGGAATATCCGTTCGCTCAACGACTTCCTCAACCCGTCCAACGGCTTCATCAACAGCGCGACCAAGATCAACAACCGCCCGACCGGCAACCCGCTGGTGTCGGTGCCCAACGACTTCCGCTATCACTTCTCCGAGGCCAGCCGCGAGCGGATCAACGGCCAGGCGATCCTGCAATTCCGCCCGACCGACACGCTGACTTTCACCGCCGACGGCCTCTATGCCCAGCTGCGTCAGTCGGAGCGCCGGTCGAGCCAGTCCAACTGGTTCAACCGCCCGTTCAGCGAGGTGACGTTCGACGACGCCAGCAACGGCATCGCCACCACCCAGTTCCTGGCCGAGACGATCAACGGTGTGAAGGACGCGGCGTTCGAACAGGCCTATCGCGCGCAGAAGAACAGGCTCTACGACGTCGGCGGCAATATCGAATGGAAGCCGAGCGACCGCTTCACCCTGTCGATCGACGGCCATGCCGGCGAGGCGCAGAGCCTGCCCGACAATCCCAACGGCCAGACATCGACCACCGTCGCGATCAACGCGCCGGTCGTGACCGGCCATACGCTGCGCTGGACCGACAAGGGTTTCCCGCAGCAGACGCTGTCGATCAACGACGGGACGCAGAGCACGACCCCGACCGGCCAGTCCTTTATCAAGGGCAACAATAGCGGCGTGCTGGACGTCGGCGATCTGGCGAGCGCGGTGCAGCGCCAATTCGCCTCGAACCAGACGCAGCGGATCCGCGAGCTGCGCGCCGATGCGGCCTGGGAATTCACCGATCAGATCCGGTTCGATGCCGGTGCCGATTATCGCACCACGACGACCCGCCAGACCCAGTTCAACACGCGCCAGGTCCTGGGCGACTGGGGCAACTCGCTGCCGCCGGACGTCGCGCGGCTGGCACCGGGGCAGGTCTTCCAGTTCTGCAACACCTGCAAGTTCGAGCATAACAACCCGAATGCCGATCCGAACACCCAGATCGCCTTTCGTACCGAGGACGCGACCAAGCTCTACAACACGCTGTTCAACTATTATTCCGGCGTGACGAACGACGGCGTCGACCACCGCAACAATATCGACGCGAACAGCGACAATTCGGTGCGCGAGAATATCTGGTCCGGCTATCTCCAGGGCAGCTGGAACGGGCAGGTGTTCGGCCGCAATGCACAGATCGTCGCGGGCCTGCGCTATGAGAATACCAAGGTCCGCGCGGTGTCGCTGCAACCGGTGCCGCTGGCGATCGTGTGGACGGCGGACAACGACTTCGTGATCCAGAACAGCGCGGATCAGCAGGCCATCTCGGCGCGCGGATCCTATAGCAACTGGCTGCCCGCCGTGGATGCCAAGATCGAGGTTCTGGACAATCTGTTCGCCCGCGCCTCGTACAGCAAGACGATCTCGCGCGCGCCCTACGGCAACCTCTTCGCCTCGACCGGCGTCGGTGCGCCCGGGCGGCCGACCGCGATCGGCGGCATCGCGACGGGTTCGTCCAACAACACCGGCCTGCTGCCGCTGTCGTCGGACAATATCGACCTGTCGGTCGAATGGTATCCGCGCAAGGACGTCTTCCTGTCCGCGGGCTTCTTCGACAAGCGGGTCCACAACTTCATCGGCAACGCGGTGGTGAACCGCAACCTGTTCGGCCTGCGCGACGCGACGTCGGGCCAGGCGGGCACCCGGTCGGGCACCGCCCGCCAGCAGCTGGCGAACACGTTCGGGGCGGACATCACCGACGTCAACCTGTTCACCTATACCGCGCTGCTCCAGCAGAATAACGGCAATGTCGCGGCGGCGAACGCGCAGTTCGCGGCCAATTACAACACGCAGAGCCGCGCGCTGAACCAGGGCTTCGTCGACTCGATCCTCAGCCAGGTCGACATCAGCCCCAATGCCAGCGACCCGCTGTTCAACTTCGCGGTCAACACGCCGATCAACAACCGCGACGCACATATTTATGGCGTCGAGCTGGCGGGCCAGTATTTCCTGGGCGAGACGGGCTTCGGCGTCGCGGCCAGCTATACACTCGTTCGCGGCAATATCGGCATCGACATCGCCGCCGATCCCAGCGTGAACACCTTTGCGCTGGTCGGCCTGTCGGACACCGCCAATGCCACGCTGATCTACGACAAGAACGGCATTTCGATGCGCCTGTCGTACAACTGGCGCGACAAGTTCCTGAGCGACATCAACCGTGGCGGCGATCGCAATCCGGTCTTCACCGCGCCCTATGGCCAGCTCGACCTGTCGATGAGCTTCGACCTGACGCCGCGCTTCGCGCTCGGCTTCGAGGCGATCAACCTGACCGAGGAGGGGGTTCAGACCTATGGCCGCGACCGGATGAACACCTGGTATCTGGCCGAAGGCTCCGCCCGCTATCTGATCGGCGCGCGGTATCGCTTCTGATCGTGGAAACCCGGAAGGCTGCTGTCCCCTCTGCGGTCTTCCGGGTACAAGGGACGATCATGGCCGCACCTGTCCTGCTCAACAATATCGACCATCGCGACCTTCGTGTCGCGATCGGTCATCACGCCCGCTTCGGCGATGCGATCAACCAGACGCGCGTGTTTCCGTCCGAGTTCGAGGAGCTTCAGCGCGAATACGCCATATTGCTGCGGCGGGACGAAGGCGGGGCGCTGTATGCCACCATTCTCCTCGGCCTCGACCCGGACGAAAACCTGTTTCTGAAGGGCGACCACTGGGATGCCCGCTATATCCCGGCGACCCGGGCGCGCGGGCCGTTTTCGATCGGTCACGACGCCACGGGCGAGCCCATGGTCTTTGTCGACCCCGAGCATCCGCGACTGACCGCCGAGGGTTTTCCCGTGTTTCGCGAACACGGCGGCAACGCGCCGCTGCTCGACCATGTCTCGGCCATGCTGCAACGCATTTATGAGGGCGTGCAGACCGAGCGCGCGATGTACGACGCCTGGGCCGCGCTCGACCTGCTGACGCCCGCCGTCCTGCAACTCGATCTGGACGAGGGGCGGCGGTACAATGTGCCGGATTGCCTGACGATCGACACGGCACGGCTGGCGGCGCTGGAGGCCGGGGCCTTGGGTGATCTCCATGCGCAAGACTATCTGCGCCCGGCCTTCTGGATGGCGTCTTCGCTGGGCAATCTCCGCCATTTGATCGACCGCAAGCTGAGCCGGGATGCACATGGCTGAGCGCCTGCCCACCGCGCGTCATGCCCGCGAGCTGGTGGAAACGAAGGTGCCCGATCTCGCGGCGCTCGTCCAACGCAACGAGCCGGTCATTCTGCGGGGTTATGCCGCGCACTGGCCGCTGGTCCGGGCGGGGCAGGTGTCCGCCCGTGCGGCGGCTGACTATCTCCTGCGCTTCGATCATGGGCGGCCGGTGACCGGCTATATGGGTGACGCGGCGATACGGGGGCGTTTTCATTATGACGAGACGGTCACCGGACTGAATTTCCAGACGCAGACCCTGCCCCTGCGCGCGTTCCTGACGCGGTTGCTGGACGAAGCCGAAGGGCCGGGGGAAACGCCCGCCCTCTATATGGGGTCGACCGATCTCGACGCCTATCTGCCGGGTCTTCGCCTCGAGAATGATCTGGTTCCCTCCGGCGAGCTGTTCCAGCGTCACCCGCCACTGGCCAGTATCTGGATCGGTAACCGGACCATCGCCTCGGCGCATTACGACATGGCGAACAATGCGGCGATCTGTGCCGCCGGTCGGCGCCGCTTCACGCTGTTCCCCCCCGATCAGATCGGCAATCTCTATCCCGGTCCGCTTGCCCCGACACCGGGCGGGCAGGTGGTCAGCATGGTCGACTTCGCCCGGCCGGACCTCGATCGCTATCCCCGTTTCGCCGATGCCATGGCCCACGCCGTGGTGGCCGAACTCGAACCCGGTGACTTGCTGGTCTATCCGGCTTTGTGGTGGCACCATGTCGAGGCGCTGGAGGCGTTCAACATCCTCGTCAATTATTGGTGGACCACGGCACCCGACTATCTCGATACGCCGATGGATAGCGTGATGCATGCGATGCTGTCGCTGCGCGACCGACCGACGGCGGAAAAGCAGGCCTGGCGAGCGGTGTTCGAGCATTACATTTTCGGCGACGGCGAAGCGGTCGTCGGCCATCTCCCGCCCGCATCGCAAGGCCCGCTCGCGCCGCTCGACGAGGCCATGGCGCGGCGGTTACGTGCGTACCTTCTGCAAAGGCTGAACCGATGAGCGAACCCTATCGGCCGACCCGTGTCGTCATTGCCGGGGGCGGTACGGCGGGGTGGCTCGCGGCAACGTCGCTGGCGCGGCAGCTGGGGCCGCTGGTCGATGTCACGCTGGTCGAGTCCGACGAGATCGGCACGGTCGGTGTCGGCGAGTCCACCATCCCCACGGCGCGCAGCTTCCATGCCTTTCTAGGGCTCGACGAGGCCGAGTTCATGAGGGCGACCCAGGCGACCTTCAAGCTGGGCATCGCGTTCGAGAATTGGGGGCCGGACGGCGCGCGCTATTTCCACCCGTTCGGGACGGTCGGGCGGTCGGTGGCGATCGCCGATTTCCAGCATTTCTGGCTGGAGGCCAGGCGTCACGGCTTTGGCGGCGCCTACACCGACTATTCGCTGGAGACGCGGGCGGCCGAGGCGAACCGGTTCGGTCGGGACGAGGCGGGCACACTGGCCTATGCCTATCATCTCGATGCCACGGCCTATGCCCGCTTCCTGCGTGGTATCGCCGAACCGGCCGGGGTGCGCCGGGTCGAGGGACGCATCGCCAGAGTCGAGCGAGATGGTGCGGGCGGCAACATCGCCGCATTGCATCTCGCATCGGGCAACCGGATCGAGGGGGACCTGTTCCTCGACTGCACCGGCTTTCGCGCACTGCTGATCGAGGGTGCGCTGGAGACGGGCTTCGAGGACTGGAGCGAATGGCTGGCCTGCGACCGCGCACTGGCGGTCCAGACCGAAGCCGTCTCACCCCCGGTTCCCTATACCTGCGCCATCGCGCACCGGGCGGGCTGGCGCTGGCGCATCCCTTTGCAGACGCGCGTGGGCAACGGACTGGTCTATTCCTCGGCCGACATGAGCGAGGACGAAGCGACCGCGACGTTGCTCGGCGGAATCGAGGGTAAGCCATTGTTCGAGCCGCGTACTTTGCAGTTCCGCGCCGGGATGCGGCGGCGGGCCTGGAGCGCCAATTGCGTAGCGCTGGGACTGGCGGCCGGGTTTATCGAGCCGTTGGAATCGACCAGCATCCATCTGGTCATGATCGCGGTGATGCGCCTGATCCAGGGCTTTCCGTTCCAGGGTCAGGATTGCGCGGCGCTGCGGACGCGGTTCAATGCCCAGTCGCGTCACGAATGGGAGCATATCCGCGACTTCATCATCCTGCATTATGCGCAGACCGGACGAACGGACTCGGTGTTCTGGCAACGCTGCTCCACGATGTCCGTGCCCGAGACACTGGCGCAGCGCATGGCATTGTTCGTCGAAAGCGCAGGAGCCTGGCAGGGGCAGGACGATCTGTTCAAGATCGATTCCTGGATTTCGGTCATGCTTGGGCAGGGAATGGTTCCAAAAGCCCATCACCGCATATCGGGGATGCTCAGTCCGCATGCCTTGCGCGAATCCTTCGATGGGCTGGACCAACAACTTTCCCGGCAGGTGCAGCAGATCCCGGACCACCTCGCCTTTATCAACGGATATTGCGCGACGCAGGCTCGGCCGGATCTCAGAATCGATCCGGGTGACGCAGCCCACTGATCTGACTTCGCCACCGGTTCCGGCCCCGGACAGTCGCCTGAGGTCGATTTCGGAGCGGATGCTGTCGGCGATGCCTGGCGATCATCGGGGAAAGGTCGGCACCGACAATCGGCGTAACCGGCCCAGTTGCAGCGGCGGCCAGCATCAAGGCGGGCTCGAAGCTGCGCCGGGCCGCGAGGCGCTGCTCCACCGGATCGGCTGCGTGATCGAGAACGAGCAGGGCAGTGTGGTGGGCGGGGGCGCCATACCGACAACACCCCATCGCCACCGTCCGCTTCCCCGACAGCATGGCCCTGAGCGCAGCGAGGGCCGGAACCATCGCGGCGTTGATCAGGGACGACCTGTCCGATCCGTCGTCGGGCACACCAACGGCCTGGGAGATACCGTGTCGATCGCCTCCAACGCCGATGCCGCGGGCAAGTCGCAGAAGAGGCGTGTCGAAATCATCGTGCCGAGGCGCTGCTGATGCGGCGGTTCTTTGGAAACCGGCATGGGGTGACGATCACCGCCGCGGTCTTGCGGGCTGCCTTGCTGGCTTTCGGACTGCCGCTGTTCGTGCCCTTTTTTTTGCCCCTCTCGATGCGGATCGCGGCAGTGGCGCTGGTCGCGCTTGCCTGGGGGCTGTGGCGGTATCCCCGCCGCCCCGCCGCCCCGCCGCCGCGCCGCCGCGCCGCCGCGCCGCCGCGCCGCCCGCAGGGTCGCCGATGCGATCGCCGCCGAACTGGCGGGACTCGATGCCGCCGATGAGGAAGGCAAGCCACTTGGTCGTTGATTGACCGAGGCGCTGGCCAAGTTGCAGGGGGCCTCGGGCGGGCGGTGCGACCATCTCTACAGCCAGACGTTGCAGGCGCAGGGCATGGCCGCCAGCGCGATCGACTTTGCCGATGTATCGCCGATCACTCAATCGGGTTGTGCCGCGCTCGATGCCTATCGCAAGATTCGCCCAACGGGTCGCCATTGCCTGTCGGTGCCGCAGCGCCCGTTCGAGGTGCGCACTCGGGTTCATCGTATCATCGGTCATCGGGGTCTCTGTCGGTCGAGTGTCGTAACTCAAACCTATCCCAAGATCGCCCATGGCCACCCTTCAGCTACACCATCCCGCGGGGCACAACCTGCGGCCCAAATCCGATCTCTGATCTTCTGACCGTGATCGAGACCCATTTTGGCGGGGCGCGTCTACGCACTCCAGAAGCCGCTCTTGCGTCCATGGCGATCCTTCAGTCCGGTCACATACGCCTGATGGTCGGCGTGCCCGCCATATTCCTCGATCCTGCGGGCAAGGTGGGCACAGGTTTGCAGGTGGCGGGCGGCATGGGGGTATCGCTTGGAACGGGCCTTCTCGAGCGAGAAGTCGATCATCGCGCGTAGAAGCAGCGTCGCGGCCAGGGGATAGCGCTGCTCCATCGCCTCCGCCGCCGGGGCCAAAAGCCAATAATGGTCGCCGTTCAGTTCGGCATGGCGATCGAGGACCATGCGGCCAGCCTCATCGATCGCCGGCCATTCGAGGAAGAATGACAGTGCCTGATGGAAATCGGGAAACCGGCGGGCATGGGCCAGGGCTTTCATCTCCGCCTCCACGTCATCGAAATCCGGCAACCGCTTGATGAAGGCTTTCAGATAGCCCCTGTCGAGGTTCGTTTCGAACAGCTGCCACCGTTCACGCTGCGCATCGTCGACCATGCCCGACGCTTCCAGGGCATCGATCCTGACCCTGTGCCAGTCTGGCCAATAACCGCCCTGACGCATTCTACTCTCGGCGAGCGCCAACGCGGCCAGCGCGTCCTGAGGCCGGCCGGACGTCAGAAGGCGTTTGGCAATGCTGGCCGCGATCGCTGGATTGGCCCGCTCCGCCTCCGAATGGAGAGCCGCATAGCCGTCGACATCGTTCAGGGCGTCGGCAATGTCAGACAGCGCGCTCTGGACGAGCCGCGCCCGGCGTCGCGCGGCATATTCATCCCCGAAGATCGGTCCATGGCTGCTGATGGCGATGATCTTGCGACCGTCTTTCTCGGAAGGAATCGGGGGGCTTGCCGCAAGCTGTTCAAACTTCGCCTTCAGCATGGTCAGGCCATCCGTCCCGAGCGCCGTCGCCATCAAGGGAATCAGGTCATCGAACTGATCATGATCATTGGCGCACAGCGCGTCATGGATGCGGTCGGCTAGGCGCGCCGGGTCGAGCCTGGCCCGCTTGGCGACGTCCCCGATATCCTCCAGTGCCTGCTCGAAGACGCTACCGATCGCCCCATTGCTGTCGTCGCATCGTCCGTAGATGGAGGGGGCCATGTCGAGCAGCCGCCACAGCAGCTCCAACGCTTCTCCCGGATGAGTCGGCGCGACATGGGTCATGATGGCCGATCGCTGCATTTCGAGATCCTGCGCCATCGGCCCGACCTTGTTCCAGTCCAGGAAGGATTTCGACCGGGCTATCGTCGCGAGGCGCTTGCGGATCTGCGCGGCGACATCGCTGCCCCCAGCCTGGCTTGCCAGTTCGAGCCGCAAGCGCCGTTTTATGACGGCATCACCCTGCGCCAATTCCAGGAGCAACTCCGCAAGCCTGACAGCCCCCAGTGAGGAAAGGTTGGTGGCGTTTAGCGTCTTCGTTGAAACCATGCTCCGATGTTGCGAAGGCCCGCGGCCGGGTCAACCATGAATGCAGGGCGCCGTTTGCGTTCGTGCCACGGTGTCGGCGCGGCGCGTCCTGTTCGGCGTGCCGCTCGGCCGGCCCGACCTGTCACGCAAGATGGTGCCGGCGCCGCAACGGCTCGAACTGCTCAGACTGTGTTGGAGCGAGGGCATCGTGCTGATCAGAGCCTGACCCCGCGCATCCATCGACACGATCTTTTTATCGAAGCCGGCGAAACGACGCGGGTATTTGATGACCGGCTGCGGGGCGCAGCGCATGGCACGGCATCCCCCCGAAATCACCGCCCGGACCACCCTGTCGCGCAGGTCCGTCGAATGCGGCTTCGCTATTCAGACCGGCCTCCTTGGCCAGCCTGCCTCTTGGATAACATCGGCACCCTTTGTGCATTCCTGTCGATCCAGTCTCACGTCATCCCGCCCTCCCTCGAACCTTCCGCCAGACCGGGTCAACAAAAACATTGCAGTTTGATGAATTTTAGTTTTCATTTCGAATCGCTCACCAACCGAGTGAGTGACCGAAAGTTGCGTGTCTACCCTTCGGGTGGTTGCCCGTGACCTGTGATCCTGACGCTGAAGAGGATGCTGATGGCGTGGTGACGGTTTCATACCGCCGCCCTGTTCAGCGTTCGAGCGAAGGGGAATGGGGTAGCTATGGCGACACGGCGCACGGTACTCGGTAAGCTGGGGATGTTGGCGGGGCTTGGTCCCATGATGGGGGCAATGCAGGCATTGGGCATGGCGGGTATCGCCCATGCCCAGGATTGGATGCCCTTGCCCATAGGAGTTGGTCACGGCCGCCACGTGGTGGTGTTGGGCGCCGGTATTGCAGGACTGGTGGCCGCCTATGAACTGGAACAGGCTGGCTTCTTCGTTACCTTGCTGGAAGCACGCGATCGCGTCGGGGGACGCGCCTGGACGGTGCGCGATGGCGACCGGATCGAAATGATCGGCGAGGCTACGCAGACCGCTCGATTCTCAGACGATATCTACTTCAATGCCGGACCGGCGCGGATTCCAAGCTTTCATCAAGGCTTGCTCGGCTATGCCAAGCGGTTTGGCGTGCCGATGGAGGTGGAGGTCAATTCCAGCCGTTCGGCCTACATCATGGGCGATGACGGCTCGAAAATCCGGATGCGCACTGCGATCAACGACATGCGCGGCCGGATTGCGGAACTGTTGGCAAAGGCGATCAACCAGGGTTCGCTCGATCGCGAGCTGACGACGATCGATCGCGAGCGGCTGACGCCTTTCCTCCGCGCCTATGGAGATCTGGACGCGACGGGCCGCTTCAAGGGTACGGAGCGCTCCGGCTTCGGAAATGCGCCGGGGGCGGGGGTCACCTTCGCATCGCCCTCGGCCGCGCTGCCGTTGGAGCAGTTGCTGGCCAATCAGCGCTTGCCGATGACGCTCTTCGAAGACAATCTCTACATGCAGGCAACGATGTTCGAGCCGGTAGGCGGCATGGATCGGATCCATGCCGGTTTTGCCCGCCACCTTCGCCGACCGGCCATGCTGGGTGCCGAGGTCACGCAAATCCGTCAGCAGCCAGCAAGTGTCGAGGTCGTCTATCGCGACCGTAGCAGCGGTGTGGTCAGCCAGGTCAGTGCCGACTATCTCATCTGCACGATCCCGTTCCCGGTGCTCGCCAAGATCGACACCAACTTTTCGCCGCGATTGAAGCAAACGGTGGAAAGCGTAAAATATGACTATTCGAACAAGGTGGCGTTCGAGAGTCCGCGCTTTTGGGAGCGTGAGCAAATCTATGGCGGTCTATCCTTTGTCGGAGGGCCGACCACCCTGGTCTGGTATCCGTCCGCAGGCCTGCATAGCGAGCGGGGTATGATCCTTGGCTGCTACAGTTCCGGGCCAGTCGCCGCGGAATTCGAAAAGCGACCGATCGCGGAGCAGATCGCCTTTTCGCGAGGGGTGATCGACCGGCTGCATCCCGGACACGGTGCGGACTGCGTCAACGGTCTTGCGGTCAACTGGCATAAAATTCCCTTCAGCCTGGGGCCATGGCCGGACTGGAATGCAGGCAGCGCAAATGGGCGCCAGGAGGGGCATATCGATACGCCCGCCTTCCGCTTTTTGCAGGAACCGGAAGGGCGGATCTATTTCGCGGGAGCCGCTCTCAGCCAGACACCGGGATGGCAGGAAGGCGGAATCCAGTCGGCCCGTCGCCAGGTCACCATACTTGCGCGCCGTGTCGCCAGCGAGGGGGCTTCGCGACCCCTGCGCAGGACGTGATCGCAATCCCTGGCACGGGCTTCGACAGTATAGCTTGGCCGCGTGACGGGCGGATCCGTCCCTCGTCTTAGCTGAGCGCTATTCCGGAAACTCCATCATGAACGCCTGCGAACTGGGGGGAAATGCGGCTGCGTCGGTAGAGGTATAGCATAAGCAATATCTAGAAAATATTAGATTTATTTAAGATGGATACGTCCGGATACCGATGATTCGAGATATTTACGGGATACGATGAAAATTCATTTTTAAATAGACGTTATTAATTAAATAATAGATATTGAAATTTCTAAGATCATAGTTGAATTTGAAGCGATCGTGAAAATTTTAAAAATACATAAAAACAAAAGATACTATAAATAGTAGTCGGGAGAGGACCCTGTCTGGTAATTAAAGACAAGGGGGATTGCTATGACTCGATATGATCGCGTGTCTTTTATGGCGTTGACTGCCTGTTATGTAATGGGATCGAATCATCCCGCCTTTGCGCAACAGGCCGCACCGTCATTAAGACCGGTGTCTGCAACGGTAGAGCCAGACCCTACCCTGGCCGAGCCCATGTCAAGCCCACAGGACGGTGGCGAGATTATCGTAACTGGGACGCGCGCTACGGGAATGACCGCAGCGGAAAGTGCCGCCCCGATCAAGGTGCTGGGCGAGGACATGCTCAGCCATGTCGGGCAACCGAATCTGAACCAAGTGCTGACGCAACTCGTGCCATCCTTCACGGCACAGGCCTTTGGGGGCGATACCGCCAATCTCACCCTTTCTGCGCGCCTACGCGGTCTCAGCCCGAACCACGCGCTGGTGCTGATCAATGGAAAGCGTCGTCACGGCACCTCCAACCTGGCCGTTCTCGGCGGACCATTCCAAGGCGCGGCAACCGCCGATCTGGATCTGATCAGCCCGTCATCGATCAAGCGTATCGAAGTTCTCGAGGATGGCGCAGCCGCGCAATATGGCTCGGACGCGATCGCGGGCGTCATCAATATCATCCTGAAGGACGATGCGCAGGGTGGGGATGGATACATCACCGCCGGGCGCAACTACAGCGTTGGCGGCGACACGCTCGCAGGCACCCTGCATCTGGCGACTAAGCTGGGAGAGAGCGGCTTCCTGAACGTGACAGGCTTTCACCGTTTCCACGACTTCACCCGGGTGGGTGGACTGGATCGCCGAGTCACCGACATCAACGGCACCCTGCTGACCGCGACGTCCAGTCCATCCCTGAACGCGACGCAGCGACAGCTCTATCCGCTGATGGCCGGCTTCCCCTATGTGAACTGGATCAACGGCGATGCGCAGTCGTCGCTGACCAACCTGCAGTACAATACCGCCTATAATTTCGGTGACGTCGAGGTTTATAGTTTCGGTACCTATTCCAAGCGGATCGCCAGTGCGTACCAAAATGTTCGCGTCCCGACGCGGGTTGCGCGTACGGTTGCCGGGGTCACGACCTATTTCGATCCGGATGGAGACAATCCACCCAACGGATTCAGCCCGCGCCAGAAAATTCGTGAGGATGACATGGCCTTTACCGGCGGTGTGCGCGGTGATGCCGGTGGTTTTCATTACGATCTGTCGACGACGTTCGGGCAGGATAAGGCGCTGATCTATACCATCGACTCGGCCAACGCCTCACTATATGTCGATACCGGCTTCACGCCGACGAGCTTTTACAACGGCCTGTTCAAGTCGACGGAGTTCACGGTCAATGCCGACCTTCGGCGCGAGATCGAGGCGGGGCTGGCGGCTCCGATCACCCTGGCCTTCGGCGCGGAATATCGTCGCAACGTTTATGAGATCGGATCGGGCGACGCGGGTTCGATCTACAAGGAAGGCGGCCAGTCCTATCCGGGTTTCCGTCCATCCGATGCAGGCATTAACGCAAGGACGGGCAAATCGCTCTATGTCGATGTCGCCACCAATCCGGTCGAGAAATTGAAATTGGACGTCGCCGGACGGTACGAGCATTATTCGGATTTCGGCAGCCGTTTCATCTACAAGGGTACCGGGCGTTACGACTTCTCGGACGCCTTCGCGCTTCGCGGCACCTTCTCGACCGGGTTCCGCGCTCCGACGCTGGCGGAGTCCTATTATTCCGCTACCAACGTCTCGCCAACCGCCGCGTTCGTACAGTTGCCAGCCAATTCGGCCGCTGCAAAGCTGATCGGCTTTCAGAATCTGAAGCCCGAGAAGTCGACAAACTATTCGCTTGGCACGGTGATCCGGCCCGCGTCCAATTTCACCGTCACGCTCGATGCCTATCAGGTGCGGATCCGCGACCGCATTCTGGGCACGGGGTCGATCTTCGGCAGTGGCGGTGCGATCAATTTCCCGGTCGTGACGCGCGCCATCATCGCCAACGGCAATATGCTTGATCCGACGGTCAGCCAGACGGGCATCAACATTTTCACAAATGGCGCGGATACACGGACACGCGGCGTCGATCTGGTACTGACTTACATGTCGGACTTTGGCGATTATGGCCGTGCGAATTGGACCATTTCAGGCAACTATAACGAAACCAAGCTCACGCGCCTGATTGCGGCACCCTCCACCCTGACGAACCCGGCCACGGGTCAAATCATTCCGCTTTTCAACCTCGGCGCTCAGTCGAACATCGAGACGGCGTCACCGCGCGTGAAGGTCATCAGTTCGGTCCTATACAGCATCGACAAATTCTCGATGACGCTGCGCGGCACCGTCTACGGCAAAAGCTCGGCGCAGCTCAGCCCGGATGGCGGCACATTTTACAACCAGGAAATCGGCACGACCTTTATCGGCGATATCGAGCTGAATTACGATATCACGCCCAACCTCGGCATCGCCTTGGGTGCCAACAATGTCTTCAACAAGCGGCCGCCGACTGTCCCGCTGGTGCCTGGTACGACAAACCAGACCCTGGTCAACGGCGGCAACGTGCTCGACGCGCCGCTGACCTTCAGCCCCTATGGTATCAACGGTGGTTATTACTATGCGCGCCTGAACGTCAATTTCTGATCGTTACCGGCGGGTGTCTTCACGATGCCCGCCGTCCAGTCATAAACCGGAAGGATATGCCATGTCGTATCGCCTGATCGCTGCCGCCATCTTTGCCCTTGCCACCGCGACTGCCGCACCGGGGCAGAACGGACCGGTCGTCCGCCATCCCAACACACCGCCAGGCCTGATCTTGCAGGGTGTGACCGTAAAGCCTGGCGCGACGACGCTCTATCTGTCCGGGCAGCTGGCAGCGCCACTCGACGTCGCCAGCAAGAAGCCCCCCGCACAATTGACCGTTGAGGACTTCGGCGACACGAAGACGCAAACAGTGAGTATTTTGAACAAGATCAAGGCAATCCTGGCCGCACGAGGCTTTGCGATGGCTGACGTCATCAAGATGACTGTCTTCGTTGCGGGTGATCCCAAATATGGCGGCAAGATGGACTTTGCGGGCATGAATGAAGGGTTCAAGCAATTCTTCGGTACGGCTGACAACTCCAACACCGTCGCCAGGTCCACGGTTCAGGTGGCCGCTCTGGCCGCACCGGTGTACCTTGTGGAGATAGAGGTGATCGCAGCCAAATAGGATTATATAACATTAAATATATTTTGTCGGCATTTGCACCGAAGCCTCGGAGATTTTCCATGCGGTCGTCAGAATGATTGGGATCGGGGCTCGTTGATCACGACCTGCAGATGATGGTGGCCGCCCGGATCAGTTCCGGGCGGAACAATGGCGCGCGAGGAAGTCCGCATGGGCGGCCATGTGTCCGGCCGCCGCCTGCGTCACCGCCGCAATCCGGTCCAGCCGGGCGCGGAGTTCGTCCATCGGCATACCCTGAGCCAGCGGATCATGGCCGCTTGCGATCAGGCCCTGTCCGTCCATCACGGCCAGCCAGCTGGTCTTGGTGAACAGCTCGTCCGCTTCGCGATAGACGCGGCCCGTGCGGGCATAAATGGCCAGCCGCTCGGCCAGCGTTTCGGGGATGTCCATGCTTGCCAATTCCCGCCAATAGGCCGTGTCGCGCCGTTCGGTGGCGTGGAAATGCAGGATGAGGAAGTCGCGAACGCTGTCGAATTCCGCCGCCATCAACCGGTTGTAGCGGCGTGTATCCGCCGGTTCGAACGCCTGGGTGGGCAGCATTTCCAACAATCGGGCGATCCCCGCCTGGATCAGATGGATGCTCGTCGACTCCAAAGGCTCCAGGAAGCCCCCGGCCAGCCCCAGGGCCACGCAGTTGCCAATCCAGAACCGGTCGCGCCGTCCGGTGCGGAAATGCAAGGGACGTGGATCGGCCAGCGGCACACCGTCGAGATGAGCGAGCAACGTCGCTACGGCCTCGTCATCGGACAGGTGGCGGCTGGCATAGACCAGGCCATTGCCCGTGCGGTGCTGAAGCGGGATACGCCATTGCCAGCCCGCCCCATGCGCGGTCGAGCGGGTGAAGGGCGCTGGCGGTCCGGCGTTGGCGGTGGGCACTGCAACCGCGCGGTCATTGGGCAGCCAATGCCCCCAATCCTCGAACCCCGCGCCCATGGCATCGTCGATCAGCAGACCGCGAAAGCCCGAACAATCGATGAAGAGGTCGGCCGCGATCCGGCGCCCATCGGCCAGCATGACGGCTTCGATAAAATCACGCGGGCCGCCGCGTTCGACCGATACGACGCGACCTTCCTCGCGGCGAACACCGGCGGCTTCGGCATGGCCGCGCAGGAAACGGGCATAGAGCGCCGCGTCGAAATGAAAGGCATAGCCGATATGCGCGAGCGGGGTATTGCCAGGCTGGGGCCGCATGAACCGCCCGCTACGGGCCGCCGCCGCGCAGATCGAATAGGCCTCGAGCGGCAGGGCTTCGCCTGCCAGCCGCAGCCGCTGCCACATCGCCTCGAATGGGATGGCACCCTTGTCGATGCCGTAGACCCCAAAGGGGTGGAAATAGCGATGGCCGGGGCGCAACCAGTCGACGAATTCGATCCCCAGCTTGAAGGTCCCTTGGGTCGCCCGGATGAAATCGTCTTCGTCGATGCCGAGCAGCGCGTTGAAGGCCTGGATCGGCGGAATGGTGGCCTCGCCGACACCGACGGTGCCGATCTCCTCGGACTCGACCAGGGTAATCGCGGGACCCTCTGGTCCCAGCACCCGGGCCAGCGCGGCGGCGGCCATCCAGCCTGCGGTACCTCCGCCGATGATGGCGATCCGGCCGATGGGAGCATCGCCGCTCATGCCGCCAGCCTGCATTGGAGGAACAGATTGCCGGTCAGCCGCCCCATTCCGGGGTCTGCGGCGTGGGCGGGCAGGCGGGTGATCCATCCCGAGTGCAGCAGGTTCGCACGGTAGAGGATCAGCCGGTCGGGCCGGGCGGCAATGACGTCGATCATCTCGAAGGCGGCATCGCCATCGGTGCAATAGCCAGCGGGCGGTGGTGGATCGTCCGCGCGTGCGGCATGATATCGGGGCAGACGCTCTGCATCCAATGTCTCGAAACCGGTGGTGCGGTGGCGGAAAAAGGCGGTGCCGTCGTCATTGTCGGTTGCCAGGAAATGGACGGTCGCGAATTGCAGCCGGTCGGCCGTGTCGACATGCGGCACGCGCTGATCCTCGGTCAGGGCGGCGGGATCGGTCGTGACCAGCGAGAAATTGCCGCGCGCGCGGGCGGGGCGAACCGGCGTGCCCGTGAAATGGGTCGAAATCAGCGGCAGGACGCGGCGCACCATCGCATCGACATAGGCAACGGGTGCAGGACCGAGCAGCCCGGGATAGGCGCTGCCCACCGTGGCTGCGGGGGCAAAGGTGGATTTGGTCGCGGCGAAGTCGCGCAAATGCTCGACCCATCCTGTTGCTCCGTCCAAAATCACCACCGGCTCGCGCTCATGGCCGATATGGCGAATGGTCGGCACTGCATCGATCGCAAATTCCAGCGCGGGCGCCGTGGCCATGACTATTCCCAACCCCTGACGAAAAATGCCGGCATGGCCCGATGGTCAGACCATGCCGGCAGGTGGGGATCAATAGGTTGCGCGGAGCGACAGGCCGAAGCGGCGATCGTTCAGCTGGTACTGAAGCGGCTGCCCCATGGTGCCGATATATGTGACGTTCATGCGGTTGGTCAGGTTCACCGCATCGGCGGAAACCGCGATGTGGCTGTTCAGATTGACGCTGACCGACGCATCCAGTGATGCATAGGGCTTGGCATATTGCGGCTGGTTGGTGCCCGCACCGAAGGTTTGGTCAAGATAGCTCGACCGCCAGTTATAGGCGAGGCGTGCGGTCAGCGGCCCCTTTTCGTACAGGCCGATCAGATTGTAATTATGCTTGGACAGCTTCTCCAGCGGCAGTTGGGTGTTGCCCGAACCGGCAATGGCGAACGGGTTGGTTACGTTGGAGTCGACATAGGTGTAATTCGCCTGCATGCCGAGGCCGCTGAGCAGGCCCGGCAGAAAGTCGAAGAACTGTTGATAGCCGATCTCCGCACCCTTGACGGTCCCCTTGCCCGAATTGAGCACGGTATTGACGTCATAGGCGCGCCCCTGGAAATTCTGGACAATCACGCCGCTGGCCAGAAAACCGTCGACCTTCTTGTAGAACAGGCCGCCGGTCAGCGATCCGGCGGGGGCAAAATACCATTCCGCCGTCAGATCGAAATTGTTCGAGGAAATCGGGCGCAGGCGCGGATTACCCGAATTGGCGCTGGGACGCCCGGTGATCGGATTGATCTGATTGGGGTTGTTCAGCGTCAGGTTCGTGGACAGCTGGTCGAAGTTCGGCCGCGCCAGCCCCTTTGAATAGGCGAAGCGCATCTGGAACTCTTCGGTGATCCGCGCCCGCAGGTTCACACTGGGCAGCGCGCGGGTGTAGCTGTTCTGGATCGAGAGCGGCGAGCTGGTCCCGTTGGAGTTGAACTGCGTCCCGAACGAGGTGAGGTCGGTCTTCACCAGCCGGACGCCGACGCCGCCATCGAAGCGCAGGCCCGCACCTTCGAACGCGTAATCGACCGTGCCCCAGGCAGTATAGGTCTTCTCGGTCTGCGAATTCAGATCGCCGGGCGTGAAGGCGTCCTTGGTCTGCGCCCTGAACAGCGCGTACAGCGCCTTGGTCTGTGCCCAGACTCCGTCGCCAGCGGGGAAGGCGGGATAGAGGAACCCGCCGGTCACGCTGCGTCCGTCGAAGAAATTCTTGGACGGCCCCGGCATCGCCAGCTGGGGATTGCGGCTGAGCGGGATCAGCGGGGTGCCGTCCTTGGCCGAACAGGACGGATCCGGTCCGGTCGCATAGAGGCAAACGCCATTCCAGGTGCCGCGCAGATCGATCGAATTGTCCGAATAGCGCGCACCGCCGCGCAGTTTCTGCAGGAAGCCGCCCTCCAGATCATATTCGATGTCATAGGCCAGCGCGAGCGTGTCCGCGTCGTTGCGCTGGAGCGCATCGGCGATGAACGGCGTGGTGTAGTTGGCCGGATTGCTGAGCAGCGCCTTGTCGCGCACATCCCATTGCGGGCGGCTGCCGCGCAGGTCGAAGTCGATGGTGGACGGATGCGGCGATCCGGTGGGCGTGTTCTGCCCGGTTGCGGTGAACAGCGACAGGACATGGCCGTTGCGGTCGGCGTTGTAATAGCTCTTCAGATACTGGGCGTCGAAATGAACCTTGGCGCGGTCCGTCGCCTGCCATTCGGCGGCCAGGGTGAAATTCTGGCTCTGGCTCCACAGCTCCTGGTCGAAACGCCCGGTCTCGAAATTCTGCCCTCGCAGCGAGCCGGAGGTCGCATAGCCCTCCTTGTTGAAGGTGAAGGTCGAACCCGGCAGCGGGTTCGACTCACTGCCCCCATTGACCGTGTAATAATAGGCTCCGCGCCGATTGAACCAGTATTTCGCGAGCTGATACTGGCCGGTGATCAACAGATTGTCGGCGGCCTGCCACTGAATCGCGCTGGCGATGCCCAGGCGGCGGCGGTCGCCCAGATCGTCATAGACCTGCATCCCCATCGGCGCCTTGGCATTGGCGGGCGCGCCGGAAACGCTACCGGCCGGTAGCGGCTGCTGCGGGTTCGCGAGGATGCCGTCCTGGCGGTAATGTGCGGTCGAATAGACGGCGTTGAACAGGACGCCGATCTCGCCGATGCCGGTGTCGAAGCGGTTGCTGTACAGACCGGAGGCCGAATAGCCGAACTTGTCGACGCGGTCATAATAGTTGCCGCGCAGCGTTCCGCTGATCGTCTGGCCGGGCTGGTCGAAGGGCAGGCGGGTGCGCAGGTTCACCGCCGCGCCGACGCCGCCCTCGATGATATTGGCGGGGGCGTTCTTGTAGACGTCAATGCCGCCCAGCAATTCGGGGGGAATGCCTTCCAGATCGAAGGCGCGGCCACCCGATGCCGAATAGATGGCGCGGCCGTCGAGGAAGTTCTGCACCTGGGTAAGGCCGCGCACCGTGATGGCGGGCGAGGTACGGTGATCGAAGTCGGTCGCGCCTTCGCCGTAGCGGCGCTGGATCTGCACACCGGTGATGCGTTGCAACGCTTCGGTCGTGTTGGCGTCGGGCAGCTTGCCGATGTCCTGCGCCTGCACCGAGTCGATGATTTGATTGGCGTTTCGCTTCAACGCCTGCGCCGATCGCAGCGATTCCCGAACGCCGGTGACCACGATGTCCTGATCCGAAACCCCTTGCTCGGCGACCTGCGCTGCATTGAGCGCGCCGGTCGGCTGGCTCGGATCGCGGCCCTGCTCCACGCGAAGCTCGGCACCGCGCTTGGGCGGCGCAACGGCGGTTTGCGCATGGGCGATGTTATGAATGCCACAAGTTGCGATCGCAACGACGGACGCGCCGAACAGCCAGCGCGATGCAATATCTCGCATAGATCCTCCCCCCAAAATGTCTGTCCGCTAAAATGCGGTTCGAGCGCTACATGGCACAAAGCCAAATGCCTGACAAATGAATTTGAAAGAAATGGCCGTCTAATGACGTCTTTGTGCAACATAATGATTTCATTGGAGTATTCTGGATGTTCGGTGCGTCGACGCTTTTGCCCACGCAATGGCTATCCGACAAAGATTCTTCAATTGTCTTTCCGTATCAAAGGTATAGCCATATCCTGCATCGTCGAGGGGGCCGAACGGGAAGGTCTGGCAATCCACCGATAGCTCCCCGCCATGTCGAAAATTTTCGTTGGAGCTTGGCTATTGGCCTTGAATTTCAATCGAGATAAAAATGGCTCGCTGAATAGGTTTCACGCACATCGATGGCTCAAGTCCGACAAGATGTATCCACGGAAGGCTGGGGCTAGTGCGCAGTGCTATGGTGGTGGGAAATCATGGGCATCGGTTGGTCGCGGATTGGTGAAGACATGGTCGGGCAGGGCGGCAGCCCTCCTTACGCCGGTCCATGGTTTATGAGGGCGGGTCGGCGTCATGCTCGAACGCAAGAGGCACATGATGAACCACAAGAAGCTCTACCGGCTATACCGGGAGGAGGGACTGTCGGTGCCTCGGCGCCCGGACCCGCGGCAGCCGGACGCCGATGCCTGTGCCGCTGCGGCCGAGCAATCGCTGGTCGATGGACTTCGCGGCCGAGACTTTCGGCGCTTACCGTCGGCTGCGTATCCTGGCGATCAATGAAGACGCCTGCCGGGAAAACCTGTGCCTGCTGGGCGGCACCGGCATCTTGGGCGTGAGGATGGCGCGCGAGCTGGACACGCTGGTGCGTCTGTATGGCAAACCGGCTTGCATCGTCAGCGATAACGGAACGGGTTCGCCAGCCGGGCGATCCTGACGTGGGCCAGCGTAGAACGAGGTCGAGTGGCACTCCATCGATCCTGGCAGGCCGCAGCAGAATGCGTTCATTGAATCGTTCCATGGGTCGCTGCGCGAGGAGCTCCTGAATGAGGAGCTGTTCGACAGCCTCGGAGACGCTCGGCGCAAGCTGGCTGTCTGGCGCTACGACTATAGCAATGTCAGGCCGCACTCGACGCTGGGCAACAGAACACCGGCACAAGCGCGCCGGGCGTTCCTGCAAGATCGAAGCGGGGCGTCGCAACTGGTTGTTCGTCGGTTCTCGCGCAGACGGCGAGCGCGCCGCAGCTATCTACGCCGTCTTGCAGACCCCGGCCTTCGCCGGGGCAGGTTCTGCAAGGCCAAAGGTGTCGATCCGCAGCCCTATATCGCCGACGTCATCGCCACGGTCGCAAGCGACTGGCCAACCAGCCGCTGGGACGAACTCATGCCCTGGAACTGGATGCCGTCGGCAGATCAGCCGAACGCACAAGCTGCATGATCCGCAGTTTCCACGCCACGCTTATTCTCTTCCCCGAGATCATCGGGGAGAAGCGGTCTAGTCATGCCAAACCGACGCTTAAATTCCCGCACGGTGCCGTTCTGTTAGGTGCTCTAAGCATCGCCTGTGCTGCGACGACGTGTGGTGAGCCACGTTTCTGCAATGCGCCATGCCCGCTCATCGTCCACATCTATCCATCCAAGATCGCTGCAATCGCTGATGCCAGCAGCTTGGTCGGCTGCCAGGCGCCGCATACCTTCGGTCAGAGAGGGCTTTTCCAATCCGCGGAGTGCGTCGAACAGACCCTTGCCAACAGCGAAGACACCCGTATCGAAGCAATCATAGACCGCGAGTCCTTTGCCAATGCTGATCAAGCGGTCGCCATCCGTCTGAGCGCACGTCACATCGTCAAGATCGATCCAGTCGTGATCGATCCGACGGTCGATTCCGAGCGATGCGCCGCCCCCCGTATCGGCATGGGCCATTCGCCGATAGAATTCCGGTTCGACGAGATGGTCGCACATCGCAAGGACCGCCTCCTCACCGTACAACAGTGGTTCCGCTGCGAGCAACGACGAGCCGTTGGGATGGCGATGATCCTTTACCCGTACGGTTTCGACTTTGATCGGCCAGTCTTCCGCCGCGACATAGGCCTCGATCGTCTCTGCCTCATAGCCGACGACCACGACCGTCCGGGCCAACCCCGCCTGCGCCATGCCGGACACGGCATGGGCAAGCAGTGTCCGCCCGCTTACGTGGCAGAGCGGCTTGAGCGGGGCGACAGTGCGAAGGCGTGAGCCTTCGCCTGCCGCGAGAACGATACCGGTTTCGATCATTCCGCCGCTACGGCAATGAACTCGTCGACTGCCTGCGCCGCAAGGTCATCGGTCATCTGAATACGCGGATGCTTGCAGAAATACGCCGAGGCCGCGTCGATCGGCCCCGCCAAACCGCGATCCTTTGCCAGCTTGGCGCACCGGATCATATCGATGGCGACGCCCGCACTGTTCGGGCTGTCCTCGACGGACAGGCGCAACTCGAGGTTCATCGGCACACCGCCGAACATCGTCCCTTCCATCCGCAGGAAGCAGATCTTGTTGTCATTTTGCCAAGGCACATAGTCGGACGGGCCGATATGAACATTGTCGTCGTGCAGCCGCTCCGCAGCGACCGACTGCACCGCCTCGGTCTTCGAGATTTTCTTCGAGGCGAGGCGGCGATGATTGGACATGTTAAGGAAGTCGGTGTTGCCGCCGGTGTTGAGCTGGTAGGTCCGTTCCAGCTTGACGCCCCGCTTGGCGAACAGATCCGTCAGCACGCGGTGAACGATGGTGGCGCCGAGCTGCGCCTTGATGTCGTCGCCGATGATCGGCACGCCAGCCTTGATGAAGCGTTCCGCCCACACGGGGTCACTGGCAATGAACACGGGAATGTTGTTCACAAACGCCACGCCCGCCTCGAGCGCGCATTCGGCGTAGAACTCACTGGCGGCCTGCGAACCCACCGGCAGATAGTTCATCAGCACATCGGTCTTGGTCTCGCGCAGGGCGGCGACGACCTCCGCTTTGGAGGCCTCCTTCTCACGCGCGAGCAGGAATGTCCGATGATCGTCATAATCCGACATATGTTCGGCGACGCCGTCAAGAACATGCCCCATCCGTACCTTGGTACCCGTGGGAGGCACGGTTTCGCAAAAGACGGTGGTGCAATTGGGCTTGGCGAAGATTGCCTCTGCGACGTCCTTGCCGACTTTTCGTTGGTCAATATCCCAAGCAGCCACGACATGGATGTCGGTCGGCTTATAGCCGCCCAAGTCCCAATGCATGAGCCCGACCGTTTCGTTTGCACCCTCGCGATAATAGGAAAGCCCCTGCACGAGAGAGCTGGCGCAGTTGCCTACCCCGACAATGGCAATATTAATGGCCGGCATTACCTGTTGCTTCCTTCTATATTTGGGAAATGATTTTCCGGCACTGTAAGGCGATTTTCGACGGTGCGATGCTGGAAAAGTCCAATGATGAGGATGATGTTCAGCGGGATGATTTCAAACCACCAGAACAGGCGTGGATTGCCGAAAAGACAGGCAAGGAAAATGGCATAGACTCGCACATTGGCGGACAACAGGCTCATCAGCCGCATGGGCCTAAGGGCCAGGATGGCATATCTTGCCGCAAGCTCAGCGGGAGCTTGGTGCTGCGCCAGTGCGTGGTCGAACCGCGCGACAACGCGATCCAATAATCCCCAGCAATGATCATAGAGTTGAACAAGCGGATTGCGGCTGGGTGCAGGACCAGCGATCTTCGCCACCGCATCCCGGCGCCGGTGAAAGCGGGCTCGCTCGCTTTCATACATGTTGGATTGGACCATATGTGCGATGCCTGCAGCCACCGCCAGTATCCAATCTTCCAATGTGCCGATGGAGAAGGCCAGCGAAACATAGATCAGGACGAAAACGCCATGGTCGCACAGCCCATCCAGCGCGCGTCCCAGCGGGCTGGCTGTGCCTGTGGCCCGCGCGATCATCCCATCCAGGCCGTCTGCGACAAGCCAGCAGACGGACAGCAGCAGGCCGACAACGGCAAAAGGCCACATTTCCCAGTGGCTGTAGGCCAACGCCGCTGATGTGCCCAAAGCCAGCCCGGCCAGGGAAACGGCATTGGCCGAGATTCCACGCGCGATGAACCAGGGCACAAGAAAGCGTGCCGCTGGATGAATAATCCAGAGATTTGTCGGATCTTCTATCCGACGGTCCCGTGACGTGTCGGGGATGGTAAATGTCATTAAATCGCAATGTATGAGCTTAGCTGTCTGACTTGCAAGCGATTTGCAACGAGCCTGCCACGCATTCGATCAGGTCGGTCGTTGGGGCTGGCTCGGGTTGGTGGTCAGCGCTGCGGTACCAGGGCAGTCCATGATGGACGGCGCCGTCATGCCGTTCCCAAGGCAGTTTGCCGGGCTTGATCTGACGTGGTCCGACAAATCGTCAATGCTGCGGCTAAAGCTACGGCTCGCTCATCATCTCGCGTCGAATCTCTTTCATAGGATCACGTACAGGGTTTCCCCCTGGCCTCCGCAGGGGACGGCGATCGTCATCGAAGGTCTGACGAATGCAGATCAGTAGGGCGATGTGACGTGACCCCAGTCTTTCAACCAGCGGCAACCAGAGACCGACCGGTGTTGTCGCGCATGAGCGCAGGTGAAGCAACGGGCGGGGTTAACCCCGCCCGTTGCTGTTCGAGCCCGGCAGCGAATGCGGCCGGGGTAGCGTAGCCGAGCGACGAGTGCGGCCGCTCGGTGTT
>Ga0308156_1001556_pt1 | contig 25818 bp, 23 predicted proteins | sample PhyAR2_FD_201041 | JGI IMG/M metagenome (GOLD analysis project Ga0308156, IMG submission 201041) | Phyllosphere microbial communities from UC Gill Tract Community Farm, Albany, California, United States - DLSL A.R2 | ecosystem: Host-associated > Plants > Phyllosphere > Unclassified | place: USA... | reverse complement strand
AAGCCGTACACGCAGCAGATCCTGCACGAACTGGCCGAGTACCTGAACCACGTGCCGAACCGGATCAGCCTGACCGGCCACACCGACATCACTGCCTATTCGGCCGCGCGCGGTTACGGCAACTGGGAACTGAGCGCCGACCGCGCCAATGCCGCGCGCCGCGCGCTGATCGATGGCGGCCTGGAAGACAGCAAGATCACCCGCGTGGTCGGCCTGTCTTCGTCGGTGCTGTTTGACAAGGCCGATCCGCAGAACCCGATCAACCGCCGCATCAGCATCGTGGTGATGACCAAGGCCGCCGAGGAAGCTGCGCTGGCCGGCGCCGGGCCGCAGGTAGGCCTGTCGGCAACCACCGTGGACCCGGACGTGCAGGCCGCGCAGGGTGAGGCCGGGGTCGGATCCCGTTCCGCAGGAAAGGGCGCTGCCCCCTGACCCGTCTTCGCCGGGCATGGCCCGGCGCTACCGCATCCGGACACACCAAGGTAGCGCCGGGCCATGCCCGGCGAGCGCGCATCCGGACGCACCAGGGTAGCGCCGGGCCATGCCCGGCGAGCGCGCATCCGGACACACCAGGGTAGCGCCGGGCCATGCCCGGCGAGCGCGCAGCGCGGCACCCAGTACAATGGCGGTCTTTCCGACTCCAGGTGATCACACCCCCATGTCCAAGTTGTCCAAGGCCAAGCGCGACAAGCGCAAGAAGCAGCAGACCAAGCGTCCGTTCCTCCGTCTGAACGCCCAGCAGCAGGTGCAGAACCATGCCGTGCTGGTCAACGAGGACGGCCAGGCCGTGGCCGCCATCGGCCTGCAGGGCCGCGAGTGGCTGCTGGCCATCGGCGGCCAGACCATGGGCAACGCCGACAACCCGGTGCCGATGCTGGCCATGCTCAAGCACCTGTCCAACGTGCAGGAAGCCGAAGGCCGCAAGGTCACCCTGGAATATTCCGAGCTGATGCAGAAGCTGCTCGACACCCTGGCCGAAGAAGCGGGCCAGACCGCCGAGGAGTACCTGGACAAGCTGGTGGCCGAGTTCGCCAGCGAGCAGGCTGAAGACGCAGCCGCTGAAGGCGAAGCGTCCGATGAAGCGGCTGCAGTCACTGCCGACGCCGAGGCCACTCCGGCCGCCGACGCCGACGGCAAGCCGCAGGCCTGATCCGGCGGCGGCGGTGTCGGTCTACGTCGATGACGCGGTGCATCCCTGGCGCGGTCAGCGCTGGGCGCACCTGATGGCCGATACCCTGGCCGAGCTGCACGCAATGGCGGCGCAGCTCGGCATTCCTCCACGGGCCTTCCAGAACAAGGCCAGCGGGGCGCATTACGATGTCACCGCCGAGCTGCGTGCGCAGGCACTCGCGCTGGGTGCGGTCGCCATCTCCCGGCATGTGGACCGGGCGCAGGTGAAGGCGGTGATCGCCAACGCCAGGGCGCAGTACCAGCCCTAGGCTGGTACAGGTGGCACCGGGCCGCGCCCGGCGAGCGCGCAGCGCGGCGGGAAGCCGCCGGGCATGGCCCGGCGCTACCGGTGAATCTCAGAACGGGTCGCTGCCCAGGCGCACTTCCACGTTCAGCAGCGAGCACAGCGCCAGCAGGGCGTCGTCATCGCGGGTCAGCGCCATCCAGCCACTGAAGCCGTCGTTGCCGGCATCCACGCTCCACAGCGTGTAGTTGTGCTCGCGCAGGCGGTCGAAGGCGGTGCTCATCAGCTGCACCCCATCCAGGTCCGCGGCGAAATCCTCGTCGTCCAGGTCGCCACCCCAGTCCAGCTGCAGGTTGAAGCGCGCCGACAGCTCGTTCACCGCCGACTGCAGCGAATCGAAATCATCACGCTCGACCTCGAAGCCCGACTGCCAGGCGATGGCCGTGAACAGGGCCGGCAGCCAATCGCTGTCGGCCTCCAGCGGCTGGCCGTCCTCGGACAGATGCTCGCGCCAGCGGTTGAACTGCTGCAGGGCCAGCTCTTCGTCGCCCGGGTTGATCAGCACGAGCAGGTTCCAGACCCGCGCCTCGAAATCGTCCTCGTCGAAATCGTGGGCGTCTTCCTCGAAGTCGAAATAGTCGCTGTTGTCAGGCATGGCGGAACGTCCTCGGGAGCAGGGGGGCATTCTACGGTTTATCCTGTACCGCTGAAGCCGGCCGTGGTGGCCGTCATTGTGAATGAAGCGATGAGCGATACCCCTCCCGACCACCTGGCGATCAACCCGGCCAGCCCCTTCCACGATGCGCAGGCCCTGGAGCGCGGCGTCGGCGTGCGCTTCAACGATGTCGAGCGCGACAACGTCGAGGAATACTCGGTCAGCGAAGGCTGGATCCGCGTGCAGGCCGGCAAGGCCCGTGACCGTCGCGGCAATCCGATGACCATCAAGGTCAAGGGCAAGGTCGAGGCGTATTTCCTGGAACAGAAGCCGGAGTAACCGGCCGTCCCGGGGCGGGGTCAGATCCCTTTCCTGCTGAAAGGGATCTGACCCCGATCGGCAGCCCGGTCGGCATACCGTTCACTCGCGCTTGCGCGATTCCAGGAGGTCGAGGTTGCGGATCAGCCGCCGTGCGATCTCGTCCGACACCACGCCGCGGCGGGTCAGCCGGAACAGTTCCTCGCGTTCGGCATTGAGGCCGGCGCTGCGCAGCTGGCGATAGCCCATCTCCATCCGGTTCACCTTTTCCGGGTCCACGTCCGGGTTGTCGCGGTCCAGATGCCGCTGATACAGCAGGCTCACCCGCGATGCGGCGTCGTTGTACAGCTGCACGTTCTCGGTGTTCTGGTTCAGCACCAGCTGCTGGCGCATGCGCTCCACGCCCGCCAACGCGGCCTTCGAGGACAGCTTGCGGGCGAGATCCTCTTCCTTGCGCTCACCCGAATCGGCCGGCAGCTGCAGGCCCTTCAACAGCTGCGGCAGCGCCACGCTGGCGCCGACCAGCGAGCACAGGATCACCGCAGCAGCCAGGAAGATCACCAGGTCGCGTGCCGGGAACGGGCTGCCATCGGGCAGGAACAATGGCAGCGTCAGCACGCCGGCCAAGGTGATCGCACCACGCACACCCGCCACCGAGGTGGCCACCACGATGCGCCAGTTCGGTGCCTCGCCACGCTCCAGGCCGCGGCGACGCGCACGCAGCAGGTTCCAGCGCAGCGACAGCCACACCCACAGCAGGCGCAGCGCGATCAGCGTCGCGTTGATCACCAGCACGTACACCAGCAGCCACCACGCGCTCTGGTGGCCGCTCTCGTTCATGGTGGTGGTGGCGCGTTCGACGATGCCCGGCAGCTGCTCGCCCAGCAGCACGAACATGATGCCGTTGAAGCTGAACTGCAGCATGTTCCAGACGCCGGCGCGCTGCACGCGCATGCTGCCGGAGACACGGCCGGTCATTTCCACGTAGCTCATCGAAATACCCGCTGCGACCGCAGCGAGGATGCCCGAAGCATTGATTTCTTCGGCCAGCAGGTACGCCGCGAACGGGATCAGCAGGTTGACCAGCATCGCCGCGCCCGGCTCTTCGCCGAAACGGCGCCACAGCCAGCGCTGGAACGTGGACACGCCCAGGGTGACCGCCACGCCGACGGCCAGGCCGGCCACCGCCACCCACACGAAGGTCAGCGAGGCGGTCGCCAACGAGAAGGTACCGGTCATCACCGCCGCCACCGCGAAGCGGAAGCAGACCAGGCCGGAGGCATCGTTGAGCAGTGACTCGCCTTCCAGGATGTGCATCAGGCGCTTGGGAATCGGTGCCTTGGCAGCGATCGCGCCGACCGCCACCGGATCGGTCGGTGACACGATCGCGGCCAGCGCGAAACACACCGCCAGTGGCATCACCGGAATCATCCAGTGGATCAGCAGGCCCGCGCCGATCACGGTGAACACCACCAGCCCGAACGCCAGTTCGAGGATCGCGCCCTTGTCGCGGAACAGGCCCTGCTTGGGAATGCGCCAGCCATCAAGGAACAGCAGCGGCGGCAGGAACAGCAGGAAGAACACTTCCGGTTCCAGTGCATGACCGCGGTTGAATACCCCGGCGATCACCGCGCCGAGGCCGATCTGCACCAGCGGCAGCGGCAACGAGAATGGCAGGACGCGAACCAGGTAACCGCTGGCGACAACGGCCACCAGCATCGCCAGGACGACTTCGATGGTGTGCATGCTTCTTCCACAGGAGCGGCGCGTGGGGCCGGAAAAACCGGAGTGCGCCGGGGGACGGGAAAAAACTTAACACAGCAGGCCGCCACTGCGCCCAGCCATCTGAATGCGCGTCAGGACCGCGACAGCAAGCGCCGCCCGGTCGAGGCCGGCGTGCTGGCCACGTCGTCATGCACCACTGCCAACCGGCCCTGCACGCGTCCTTGTGCAGGGCGTTCCAGCCCTGGCAGCAGCGGTGGGGTCATGCCGCGTCCTGAGCGCGGTCCTCACCATCGAAGCGATAGAGGTCCATCGCCAGGAAGCCGGCATCGACACCCGCATCGATGCGCTTGGCACCGAAGCTCCCCTCCCCCGCCGCACCCATCGCAAAGTACAGCGGCAGCAGATGCTCATCGGTGGGATGCGCACGCTCGGCAAACGGTGCCTGTCGGCGGTAGTCGAACAGGGCATCGCGGTCATTGGCGGCCAGCCGCTGCTCCACCCAGTCGATGAAGGGGCGCACGTAGGGCGCTTGCTTGCCGTCCTGGTAATGGCCCCAGTCGTGCAGGTTGTGGGTGATGCTGCCCGAACCGATCAGCAGCACGCCCTGTTCGCGCAGCGGCGCCAGCGCACGGCCCAGCGCGAACTGATGCTGCGGGCCCAGCATCGGCTGGATCGACACCGGCACCACCGGGATGTCGGCCTGCGGGTGCAGCAGGCGCAGCGGCACCCACGCGCCGTGGTCGAGGCCACGTTGCGGATCGAGTGCCACCGGCAGGCCGGCGGCGGCGATGCGGCCCGCCACCTCTTCAGCCAACGCCGGATCACCGGGCGCCGGGTACTGCAGCGCGAACAGTTCGCGTGGGAAGCCGCCGAAATCGTGGAGGGTGGGCGGCTGCGGATGGTTGCCGACCAGCGGCTGCCGGGCCAGCCAATGCGCCGAGGCGATGACGATCGCACGCGGGGTCGGCAGGTCGCGGGCCAGCTCGGCCAGCCGCACGCCGACCTGGCCCGGATGCAGGGCGGTCATCGGCGAGCCGTGGGAGATGTACAGCGAAGGCAGGCGGGACATGATCTTCTCCAATCACAGGAACAGACAGCGGGCCGGGGAACGTTCAGCGCGAACGCAGGGTCCAGCGACCATCGCCCAGCAGGAACAGCACGACCAGGGCCAGCGCCCAGAACGCCGGGTATTCCCAGCCACCGCCAGCATTGGCGAAGCTGAACCCGTTGGCGCCGTGCACCGTCACGATGGTGCCCAGCAGCAGCGGCACACCGAGCAGGCCGATCCAGCGCGCGTAGATGCCGAGCAGCAGCGCTGCGGAAATCGCCAGTTCAACGGCGATGGTGAGGTAGCCCAACACGCCGGGCAGGCCCAGCGACTCGAAGAAGGCCGCGGTACCTGCCGGAGTGAACACCAGCAGTTTGGTCAGCGCATGGACCAGGAACAACACGCCCAGGGCCAGCCGCAGCAGGGTCGCGGCATACGGGGCGAGCGGGGACAGGGGAGTGGGGGTCGCGTTCATGGGGTACCTCGGCAGGGACAGCGCACAGGTTATTGCGCCCTCGATTGCCGATAAATACGATGGATCGACCGTATTTATTTCAGAAGGCGCAACAATGGACACCCTGGATGCCATGCGCGTGTTCGTCGCGGTGGTCGAGCGCAACGGCTTCAGCGCCGCCGCACAGGCGCTGGACATGTCCACGGCCGCTGTCACCCGCCAGGTCGCCGCACTGGAAAAGCGCCTGTCCACCCGCCTGCTCCACCGCACCACCCGCCGGGTCAGCCCGACCAGCGCCGGTGCCGCCTACTACGCGCAGTGCGTGCGCCTGCTGGCCGAGTTCGATGCGCTTGAGGCCAGCATCGGCGCACAGGCGCTGGAGCCGTCCGGCACGCTGCGCATCAACGCACCGGTCAGCTGGGGCATCGCCCGCCTCGGCCCGTTGCTGGCCGGCTACCGCGAACGCTTCCCACAGGTCGAACTGGACCTGGCGCTGTCCGACCGCCTGGTGGACATGGTCGAAGAAGGCTACGACGTGGCCATCCGCATCACCCGCGAACCGGGCCCGAGCCTGATCGCGCGGCGTCTGGGCCAATCGCGGATCAGCCTGTGTGCCGCACCGGCCTACCTGGCCGCACACGGAACACCGCAGGCCCCCGACGATCTGCAGACCCACGCCTGTCTCGGCTACAGCTACTGGGCCGCCGGCGACCACTGGCCCCTGCAGGGACCGGGCGGCGAAGTGAAGGTTGCAGTGACCACCCTGCTGCGCGCCAACAATGGCGACGTCCTGCGCGAAGCGGCGATTGCTGGCATGGGCGTGATCCTGCAGCCGGACTTCCTGTTGCACGAGGCGCTGGCCGATGGCCGCCTGGTGCGCATCCTGCCCGGATGGGAAGCTGAGCCGATCGGCATCTTCGCCGTCTACACCAGCCGCAGCCATCTCGCCCCCAAGGTGCGCAGCTTCATCGACTACCTGGTGGAAACCGGGGTGTAAGCGTGCGTCCGCCGGGCATGGCCCGGCGCTACCAGCGGCGCGCCCATGACACGGTAGCGCCAGGCCATGCCCGGCGAGCGCGAAGCGCGAAGCGCGCCCATGACACGGTAGCGCCGGGCCATGCCCGGCGAAGCGCGAAGCGCGGCCTAGGCGACAACCTCATCCAGCTGCGCGATGATCTTTTCCAGGGGTGCCGGCCGTCCCAGCAGGTAGCCCTGCACCTGGTCGCAGCCATGTGCGGCCAGCCAGTCCAGCTGCCCCGGCGTTTCCACGCCCTCGGCGATGATCGTCAGCCCCATGCTGTGGCCCAGCGACAGCAGTGCCCGGCAGATCGATGCGTTGCGCGGATTGGTTTCCACGTCGGCCACAAAACTGCGATCGATCTTCAGGACGTCCAGCGGCAGGTGCTGCAGGTAGGACATGCTCGAGTAGCCGGTACCGAAATCGTCCAGCGACACGCGGATGCCCTGCTCGTGCAGGCGCTGCATGGTCTGCATCGCCTGTGCCGGCTTGCGCATCAGGCTGCTCTCGGTCAGTTCCACGTGCAGCGCACCACGGGCCAGGCCGAAATCCTGCTGCGCGCGGGCGAACTCGGCCACCAGATCGCTGTTGAAGAACTGCACCGCCGACACGTTGACCGCGATCGACAGCTCGCCCCACCCCGCTTCGACCAGACGCCGCTGCGCCTGTGCCGCTGCGCGGATCACCCAGCGTCCCAACGCCAGGATCAGGCCGGTGTCCTCGCACAACTGGATGAACTCGCTGGGCGGGATGAAGCTGCCATCGGCCTGCGGCCAGCGCAGCAGCGCCTCCAGCGACGCCGGGCTGCCATCGCTGGCGTGCCGGATCGGCTGGAAGTACAGCTGGAATTCGTTGTCGATGGCCGCGTGGATGCGCCCGGCCAGGCGCAGGCGGTCGGCCAGGCGTATGGTCACCGCCGCATCGAACCAGGCCACCACGTTGCCTTCGGCGCGGGCCGCGTGCGCCGCCTGCGCGGCCATGCCGATCGACTGTTCGGCACTGTGGCCTGCATCGGCGTCATGTACGGCCACACCAATGCGGGGTTCGAACTGGTGCAGCGAATCCTGGCCGCGCATCGGTGCCGAGACGATCTGCAGCAGATCGTCCAGCACGCGCTGGGTGTTGTGTTCCGGCGCGATCGCCAGCACGAAATCCTCCGCCGGCTGGAACGCCAGCAGGCCGAAGCGCGCGCCCAGCCCGCCCAGGCGCGAGGCCATCGACTGCAGTACCGCATCACCGATCTCGCGACCCAGCGTATCGGCCACCAGCTGCAGCCCGCGCAGCTGCACATAGGCGATGGTGTAGGCGCCGGCCTGCTCGTCCAGCTGTTCGCTCAGTGCGCGCACGTTGAGCAGGCCAGTGGCCGGGTTGTGGCGTGCGTGATAGGCCAGGTCGCGCTCGTAGGCCAGCCGCTCGCTGACATCCTCGGCCAGCACCAGGCACGCGGGCTGGCCATCGAAATCCAGTTGCGACAGGTGCACGCGCACTTCGAACACCGTGCCATCCTTGCGCTGGTGCAGGCGCACCGCAGCGTCCTGCAGTTCACCACTGCGCACCTGCGCGATCGCGCCCTTGACCTCGTCCCAGCCCTCGCGTGGGCGGATGTCGAGGATGCTCATCGCCAGGAATTCATCGCGGCTGTAGCCGTACTGCTGCACGGCCGCCTCGTTGACCTCGATGAAGCGCAAGGTGTCCGGATCGAACACCCAGAACGGCGCGGGGTTGCGATCGAACAACAGGCGGAAGCGGCGTTCAACCTGGCGCATCTGCTCGCGTGCCTGGTAGCGCTCGCTGAGGTCGGTCAGTGCGCCGATCATGCGCCGCTGCCGATCGACCACCGCTACCCGCTGGCCACGCGCGGCAACCCAGCGCACGGCACCGCCGGGCAGCACCAGGCGGAATTCTTCGTCGAGTACAGCGTTGCCGGCGAAGGCCTGATCGAAGGCCTGCTGCATGCGTGCGCTGTCATCGTGGTGCACGCGGGCGAAGAATTCGGCCACCGGCAGCGCATCGGTCTGCACACCGAAGATCTCGCGCGCCAGCGGTGACCAGCGCAGCAGCGCAGCGTCTTCGTCGACATACCAGGTGCATACGCGGCCCACCTGATGGGCCAGGCGCAGCTCGGCGTGGCCGGTGCGCAGCTCTTCGGCCATCGACTGCTGCCGGTGCGTGCTGCGGCGCACGGCATACAGCAGCACCAGCAGCAGCGCCACGTAGGCCAGCATGATGGCAATCGCCGCCTGCAGATACGGCCACCACGGCTTCAGCACATCTTCGTTTGCCAGGCCGACCTGCACCGCCAATGGACTGCGCTCAAGGGTGCTGATGGTGGAGATGCGCGGTACCTGGTCCACCGCGCCGGGAATGCTGCCCAGCTCGACCACTGCCTGCCGGCCCAGCAGCGTGCGTGCCGGCAGCGTGTAACGGCGGCCGACGGTGCCGTGCGGATCGGGGACACGGGCCAGCATGTAGCCATCGGCGTCGCTGATCGAGGCCAGGCCACTGGGCCCCACATCGAGACCGCCCACGATCCGCTGCAGTTCGCCGCAGCGCAGCCGTGCCAGCAGCCAGCGATCGCCAGCCATCGGCAGCGCCAGCGGCACCACCCAGCCACCGTCGCTGGCACGCTGCGGCGGCCCGATGTACAGCGCACTGCCCTGCCCCCTTCGCTGCGGATCGGTCCACAGTGGCAGCTGCAGGTCGCCCTTGCCGGCGGTCAGGGCGCGGCCATAGGTATCGAGCACGACAATGCTGTGCAGTTCGGCGTGCCGGCGCAGCACGCCGGCTATGGCGGCGTCCAGCAGCGCGGGCGCCTGCGCAGGCACCGTGCGGAACAGCTCGGCCGCATCGGCAGCGATGCCGGTCATCGCCCGTTCCAGGTTGCGCAGCTCCAGTGCCAGCAGGCGCTCGCTGCCTATCGCCAGCGCCCGGCTCTGCCGCTGCGCGGCTTCCAGCCGGCGCTGGTAATCGTTGGCCAGCATCGCGGCCAGGCCTGCCGCCAGCAGCACGCCCAGCACCACGCCGCCCCAGGTAATGGCACGCAACGGCCGGGCCAGCGCGTGTCTCAGCGCCGGCATCGGTCGGTCTTCCCTGTGCAGTCGGCTGGCTTCATGCGCGAACGATTCCTCCACATCCCCGACCTCAACGGCCGGCGGACGCCATTCTTGACGCCTCGACCCGTCCTGCATGCGCCCTCCCCCGGGTGCTGCAGACATCCAGCCCGCAGCATGCACCACGCCGGTGACCGCGTGAAGATCGCTGCGGCGTGTTCAGCCAGATCACGCACAGTGCTGGCCCTGTCGAGCACGTCCAGCCGGCCCGCAGCGGATTAGACTTGGAGTTTTCCGCCGCAAGAGAAGTCCATGTCCAAGCTGCGCCGCCCCACCCTGGCACTGGCCATCGTTGCCAGCCTGTCCCTGGCCGCCTGCGACCGCCCGGCCGATCCGGCCGCCGGCACCGCCGCACCGGCCGAGGCGCCCCCCGCTGCCGCCAAGCCGATGCTGGGCAGCTTTGGTTTCGATGCCAGTGGCATGGACCGCAGCATCGCCGCCGGTGACGACTTCTTCGGTTTCGCCAACGGCAGCTGGGTGAAGAACACCGAGATTCCGGCCGACCGCTCGCGCTTCGGCAGCTTCAACGTGATTGCCGAGAAGACCCAGGCCGACACCCGCGCGATCCTGGAGGGCGCTGCCGGCAACGCCCAGGCCAGCGGCGAAGACAAGCTGATCGGCGACTACTACGCCGCCTACATGGACGAGGCCGGCATCGAGCAGCGCGGCCTGGCACCGGTGCAGCCGCAGCTGAAGAACATCGATGCGATCGCCGACAAGGCCGGCCTGGCCCGCGCCCTCGGCGGCGACGTGCGCGCCGACGTCGACCTGCTCAATGCCACCAACTTCTACACCGACCGCCTGTTCGGCCTGTGGGTGTCGGTGGACCTGCTGCAGCCGGACCGTACCGCGCCGTACCTGGTGCAGGGCGGCCTGGGCATGCCGGACCGCGATTTCTACCTGGGCGGTGGCCGCATGGCCGACCTGCGCAAGCAGTACCAGGCCTACATCGCGCAGGTGCTGCAGCTGGCCGGCGTGGCCGACCCGGCCGGCAAGGCGCAGCGCATCCTCGCCCTGGAAACGAAGATCGCCCAGGCGCATGCCACGCAGGAAGAAACCAATGACGTGACCAAGGGCGCCAACCCCTGGACCCAGGCCGACTTCAACGCCAAGGCCCCGGGCATGGACTGGGCCGCGTTCCTGGATGCCGCCAAGCTTGGCCAGCAGCAGGACTTCATCGTGTGGCAGCCCAAGGCCGTGGCCGGCCTGTCCAAGCTGGTGGCCACCGAGCCGCTGGATGCCTGGAAGGACTACATGACCTTCCACGCGCTGGACCGCGCCGCTGCCTACCTGCCGAAGAAGTTCGCCGATGCGCGCTTCGCCTTCCACGGCACCGCGCTGAGCGGTACGCCGCAGCAGAGCGACCGCTGGAAGCGTGCCGTGGATGACGCCAACCATGCCGTCGGCGAGGCCATCGGCAAGCGTTACGTCGAAAAGCACTTCGATGCGAAGACCAAGGAACGTGCCGACGAGATGGCCAAGAACATCATCGCCGCCTTCGCCAAGCGCATCGATGCACTGGCCTGGATGTCACCGCAGACCAAGGCCAGCGCCAAGGCCAAGGTGGCCGGCCTGACCGTGGGCATGGGCTATCCGGACAAGTGGCGCGACTACACCGGCCTGGACATCCGTCGTGACGATCCGCTGGGCAATGCGCAGCGCGCCGAGCTGTTCGAGTACCAGCGCAACATCGCCAAGCTGGGCAAGCCGGTCGACCACAGCGAGTGGGCGATGCTGCCGCAGACCATCAATGCGATGAACGTGCCGCTGGAGAATCGCCTGGTGTTCCCGGCGGCGATCCTGCAGCCGCCGTTCTTCGACGGTGCCGCCGACGACGCAGTGAACTACGGTGCGATCGGCGCGGTGATCGGCCACGAAATCAGCCATGGCTTCGACAACGCCGGTGCGTTGTTCGACGACACCGGCAAGCTGCACAACTGGTGGACGGCCGAAGACCTCAAGCAGTTCAACGCGGCCGGCGATGCACTGGCCGCGCAGTTCAGCAGCTACGAGCCGTTCCCGGGTGTACATGTGAACGGCAAGCTGACGCTGGGCGAGAACATCGCCGATGTCGCCGGCCTGGGTACCGCCTACGATGCCTACCAGCTGTCGCTGCAGGGCAAGCCGGGCCAGACCCTGGAAGGTTTCACCCCGGACCAGCGCTTCTTCCTCGGCTTCGCCCAGGCCTGGCGCAGCAAGAGCCGCGAGCAGGCGCTGCGCAATTCGCTGCTGACCGACGTGCATGCACCGGGCCAGTTCCGCGCGTTGACGGTGCGCAACATCGACGCCTGGTACCCGGCGTTTGAAGTGAAGGAAGGCCAGAAGCTGTACCTGGCCCCGGACAAGCGGGTCAAGGTGTGGTGATGTAACGCAGACGGGCGCCGAAAGGCGCCCGTTTTATTTCCATGGGTAGACGCCAACCTCGGTTGGCAGTTTTTCGCCATCCACACGTGGCGTGGATCTACTGCCTGCGCATACCAGCCACGACCAACGTCGCCGCTGCCGCAAACCCGGCTGCGACACAGAGATTGGCGCGCAGCCCGATGCCATCCAGCAGCAGCCCCCCACCCCACGCGCCCAGCGCGATGCCGATGTTGAACACGCCCACGTAAAGCGCCGTAGCGATCTCCACGGCCTTGGGGGCCGCCGTCATCATCCACGTCATCAACCCCACCGATACCCCGCCATAGGCCAGGCCCCACAACAGCAACACCACCGCGCCACTGGCCGGCGTGCCGCCGGTCCACAGGAACAACAGCGGTGTCAGCAGCAACCCCAGCGCAATGGCCAGCAGCAACCCGCGCGGACGTCGCGCCGCCAGCAGGCCAACGATGAAGTTGCCGACGATGCCGGCCATGCCATAGGCAAACAGCAGGCCTCCGATCCACGCCGCATCGATGTTCGCCAGCGTGGTCAGCAGCGGCCGCACGTAGGTGAACGCGATGAAGTGCCCCGCCACCAGCAGCAGGGTCAGCAGCAGCCCCTGCTGCAGGCTGCGGTTGCCGAGCTGCTGCACGAACTGGCGCGCGCGCACCGAGCCGTCCACCGGCAACGCTGGCACCACCCACAGGTGCAACAGCAGGACGGCTGCACTGAACGCAGCCATCACCACGAAGGCCCAACGCCATCCCAGCGCCTCGCCAATCAGTGCACCCAGCGGCACGCCCAGCACCGAGGCCGCGGCTACGCCACCGAAGATGATCGAGGTGGCCAGGCCGATGCGCGCTGACGGCACCAGGCGCGCCGCCAGTCCGCCGGCGATGGCCCATATGCCGCCCATGCAGAAGCCCACCAGCACGCGCGCGGCCAGCAACCCTCCGATGCTTGGCGCCAGTGCCGAGGCGACGTTGGCCACCAGCAGCAGGCCGAGCAACGCGCACAGGATGCGGCGACGATCAATGCCACCGGCTGCGATCACCACCAGCGGTGCGAACAGCGCCGCCAGCAGTGCCGGCAAGGAGATCATCAGACCGGCGGTGCCTACGGATGCGCCGAGGCTGTCGGCGATGGGGGTCAGCAGGCCGACCGGCAGCATTTCGGTGGTGACCACGGAGAAGGTAGCGAGGCCGACGGCGGAGGTGGCCCACCACGGATGGCGAGGCACAGGCGACGCTTGCGCGGGCGATGAAGTACTCACGGGACCATCCCAGCAGAGGAGGTGGACGAAGCAGAAGTGCGTAGCGCACCTTGCGCGAGCAGGGCGATCAGCAGCACGACGCTGCCTGCCACCAACGCGACGACGAAGCCGCTGCGCACACCACCGGCATCAACGCTCTGCCCGGACAACGCGGCACCCAGTGCCACGCCGATGTTCAGGCCAGCCAGCAACCAGGTCATGCCCTCGGTGAGGCGCCATTCGGGCACGCGCTGTTCCACCAGCGACATCGCCACGATCATCGTCGGCGCGAAGGACAGCCCAGCCAGCAGCACCACAATGGCCAATGCAGGAAGGGTGCCCACCGACAGCAGCGGCAATGTGGTCAACGCGGTTGCTCCTGCGCCCAGCAGCAACAGGCGCTGCAACGGCACCTGCAGCTTCAGCGCACCAAACAGAAGCCCTGCCACGCAGCTGCCAAGTGCGTACGCCGACAGCACCGCGCTGGCTGCCAGTGGCTGCCCTCGCTGTTCGGCAAAGGCCACGCTGGTGATGTCGACCGTGCCGACAACCACACCCATCGCCAGCATCAGCAATGCGAGCAGGCAGATCTCCGGTTGCCGCAGCAATGAGCGCGAAGGTGCGCCGCCCTCGCAGGCCTGCAGCGGCGGTTCGGTGCCACGCTGCAGCACCAGTAGCGTCACGCCGACGACCAGCAGCAGGGCGGCAGCCAGCACGCCGGCCTGCGGCCATATAGCCACCGACAGCCCGACCGACAACGGCGGCCCGGCGATGAAGGTGACCTCATCGAACACCGTCTCCAGCGAATAGGCCGTCTGCAGTTGCGGGCGACCGCGGTGAATCGCGGTCCAGCGCGCCCGCACCATCGCCGACACGCTGGGCATGCAGCCGGCCAGGATCGCCGCGGCGAACAAGCTCCAGTACGGCGCCCGCAGCAGCGTGCATGCCAGCAGGAGCAACAGGCCTGTAGCGCTGGCTGCGGTGGCCCACGGCAGAACCCTGCGCTGCCCATGGCGGTCGACCCAACGCGACACCTGCGGCGACAGCAATGCATAGGTCAGCACGAAGGTGGCCGACACCGCACCGGCCAGCGCATAACTGCCGCGCAGCTGCGACAGCAAGGTGATGAAGCCGATGCCGGTCATCGGCAGGGGCAGGCGTGCCAGCAGCCCGGCCAGGGCAAGGCCGGTGGTGCCTGGGGCTGCGAACAGGTCGCGATACGGGGTGGCCATCGAAATCTCCAGGGCAGACTTGTCCGGCGCACGCGGCGCCACGACAATACATACAGAACGTATGAATATGAGACTACATTCATACGCTCCGTATGTAAATAATCATGCACGTCGTATGTAAGGAGATCCCGATGGTCCGTCGCACCCGCGCCGAGATGGAAGAAACGCGCGCCAATCTGCTGGCCACCGCCCGTCGCGTGTTCAGCGAACAGGGCTATGCCGCCGCCTCGATGGACGACCTGACAGCCCAGGCTGGGCTGACCCGCGGCGCGCTGTATCACCATTTCGGCGACAAGCAGGGTCTGCTGGCGGCGGTGGTCGTCCAGCTTGACGACGAGATGGACGCGCGCCTGCAGGCGATCAGCGATGGTACCGCCGACACCTGGGACGGCTTCGTGCGGCGCTGTAGTGCCTACCTGGAGATGGCGCTGGAACCAGAGATCCAGCGCATCGTGCTGCGCGATGCACGTGCGGTGCTCGGTGGCGCATCGCCGGAATCGCAGCGGAACTGCGTGCACTCGATGCAACGCCTGATCGAACAGTTGATCGCGCAAGGCCTGGTCGCGCCGGTGGACGCGCAGGCGCTGGCATCGCTGATCTACGGCAGCCTGGCCGAGGCCGCGTTCTGGATAGCCGAAGGTGAAGATGGCAATGCGCGCCTTCGCCAAGCAACGGCGGCACTGGAGATGCTGTTGCGTGGGCTGAAGTCGACCACGTAAAGCCGATCCACGCATGGCGTGGATCTACCGTGTGCCATCCGCGAATGGCGTGGACGAGGCTGGGCGCCAAAGCGTGCGGTCCCAGGTCCACATCCACCACAGCCGGCCAGCGTGCCGAAGGTCGGCGTTTACCGGGGCAATGCCGGCCACTCGCGCAACGATTCCACCGGCACACTCACGCGGGCGCAGGCGCGGCTCGCCAGGCCGTCGGGCAGCGCGCGGCGGAACAGCGGCGCCATGCCCTGCATCAGCTTCGCCGAAGCTGCGGCCTGCGCACGCTGGCGCGTGCTGCGCTCGAGCATGCCCTCGGCCCAGTCCGGCAGCAGCGCGGCACCGGCACCGAGGAAGATCTCGCGCGACAGGCCGGGCACCGGCACCGGCAGGCGCACGCCGGACAGCACCTGCAACACTTCGCGTGAGCGTTCGTCCACCACCAGCTCCGGCTGCCGTGCGCAGAAATACGCATCCACTTCCGCTGCACTGCGTGGTACGTCCACCGCGCCCAGCGCTTCGGCCACGCAGCGGTACTCGTCGTAATAGCGGTCGGCGATCGCGGCAGGCACCTCGCGCCCGTAGCGGCGATAGCCCTGCAGGAAGCCGTAGGCCTCGGTGACGTGCACCCACGTCAGCAGGTGCGGATCATCGGCGGCATACGGCTCACCCTGCGCGGTATGCCCGCGGATCTGCGCGTGGATGCGCCGCACCTTGGCCACCAGCGCTTCCACCTCGCGCGCCGGCGCGTAGCTGGTGCCGGCCACGAAAGCAGTGGTACGGCGCAGGCGGCCGACCAGGTCCTGGCGGAAATTGGAATGATCGTAGACACCGGCCAGCGCGCGCGGATGCAGCGTCTGCAGCATCAGCGCACACAGACCGCCGGCCAGCATCGAGGGCAGCTCAGCGTGCATCCGCCAGGTCACGCTGTCCGGCCCGAACCAGCCGGGATCGCCCAGTGGATGGTCGTAGTCGATGCCGCTCTGGCCACGTGGAAACGCATCCAGGACCCAGCGCCGGATCGGCGCGGTGACGGGGCGGGAAAGACGGTGCAGCAACGGCGGCATCACGGGTCCAGATCGGCGGAGGGACGGACCGCGTCCTGCGCGGTCCACCCCGATTCTGGTCGATCACGACCGGCACAGCGAGCCCATCCGCTCAGCGTCGGTTTCATGTGCGCGCGCAGCACATTTCACCCTGCGACATCTTGTCGCAGGCCACGCGGGCAATGCTGCGTCGCACCAATATTCACCTGTTCAGGCTGAGCCCTTGTGCCGCGTGGCCTTGAGGCCATTGCACCGCTCGCTGGAAGTGCTAGAACTGAACCCGCCACACCGTCCACTGCAGATCGCCGCACGTTCCACAAGGAGCCAGCCATGATTGCTTTGTTCAAGGGTTTGGGATTACTGCTTCGCGACAACGAGCTCTACAGCAGCCCGTTCGAAAAACAGGTCGCGCACTGGCGCAGCCTCAGCGAACAGCAGATCCGCGATGAAGTGGCGGTGCTGGCCCAGGCCAAGTGCCAATGGCTGATCACTTCGATCGTCGGATGGCAGGCGGCTTCGCTGCTGATCCTCGGCCTGATCACCAATTACCTGTGGCGCGACGATTACCACATCACCTTCACCCGCGTGGTCGTGGTGTTCGGCTCGTGGATCTCGATCCTGTTCGTGATCTGGTTCATGGCCAACATGTTCGACCGCACAGCGGGCTTCGAACGCTGGATGAAGGCCTTCAACAGCCGCGCGCGCATCACCTCCAAGGCCGACAGCGTCGAGCACGTGGCCGAAGCGCTGGACCTGGCTGAACACTATCCGGAAGTGCTGGACTACAAGCAGGCGGTCACCGCCAAGCGCGAGCTGCGCCACGAGGACATCCGCATCATGACCGAGATCGGGCGCATGAAGCAGCACTCCGAACTGGTGGGTCGCCTGAATCATGTCGGTGAAACCGAACACCATCACGACATGACGCTGCAGCCGGCTTACTGAGCCGAACGCAATCCGGGGGGAGCCACAATGCCACCGTGCTCAGTCACGGTGGCATTGTTCTTTCTGCACGTCGCTGACGCACTGGCGGAAGTCCTTCGGCAGGCCACTGACCTGCTCGGTCTTGCCTGCGGCCACCGCGAACCGGCGCAGCGGCGGCGTCGCGCAAGCGGTGTCGGTGCTGCAGCCCGGCGCCAGCACCAGGTAATGGCATTGGCCACTGCTGCTGGCGATGCATTCGAAACGCGCCACGCCATCGACCACCGTGCTCTTGCTGTACAGCGTGTCCACGCCATTGGCATTGGTGCGGGTGATCGACGTGTTGCTGGACTTTTCGCAGCCGGCGATGGCCAGCACGGCGAGACCTACAAGCAGGATACGGCGCATGTTCGTTCCTCGGTGGATGGCAATGGCTGCGGCTACATGCCGCGGAACAGGCTCATGAACGGCTGGCTGACCACCAGGGTTTCGGCACGCTGGCGCAGGCGCAGCACGCCACGGCCGGTATCGTCGCGGCTGACGGCTGCCACCGCCTTCATGTTGACGATGGTGGAGCGATGTACCTGGCGGAAGTGCAGCGGATCGAGCACTTCCAGCAGCTCGCGCAGCGGTGTGCGCAGCAGGCTTTCGCCGGCGGCAGTGACCACGGTGGTGTACTTGTTGTCAGCACGGAAATAGATCACATCGTCGAGCATGATCAGCTGCGTATCGCGGCCGTTGCTGGCGGTGATCCAGGCCAGGGGCGGCCGATCATTGGCGGCCGGGCCTGCACCCAGACGCTGCAGCAGGCGCTCCAGCACCGCATCGTCCTGGCGCGTGGATGGCAGCCGCGAAAGAATGCGATCGCGCGTGGCCAGCAGCCGTTCGTCACTGACCGGCTTGAGCAGGTAATCCATCGCGCCCTGCTCGAAGGCATCGATGGCGTACTGGTCGTAGGCGGTGACGAACACCACCTGCGTGCGCGGGCTCAGTTCGGCCAATGACCGCGCCACTTCGATGCCGCTGATGCCGGGCATGCGGATGTCGAGGAAGGCGATGTCCGGCTGCCTCTCGGCCAGCTGTTCCAGCGCACTGGCACCGTCCTCGCATTCGGCCACCAGCTTCAGCTCCGGCCACAGCCGCCCGAGCTGCTCGACCAGCGAGTGCCGCAGCAGCTCCTCGTCTTCGGCAATCAGCGCTTCAAGCGGCATGGCTGGGCTCCTTGGCCGACTGCGGCAGGGTCATGGTAGCGGCTACACCACTGGGGAAATTGGCCACGATCGCCACTCCGGCCTGCTCGCCGCAGGTCAGCCGCAGGCGCTCGCGCAGGTTCTTCAGGCCGATGCCGGTGCCGCTGGTGCCCTGTCCGAAACCGAGCCCATCGTCGGCGACCGTCACGGTGACATGGTCATCGAAACCACGCGCGAGAATCCAGATCGTGCCGCCGCCGGGCTTGGGCTCCAGGCCGTGCTTGATCGCATTCTCGACCAGGGTCTGCAGCGCCATCGCCGGCATCTTCACTTCGTGCAGCTCGGTGGGCACCTGCACTTCCACCGCCAGCCGTGCGCCCATGCGGATGCGCAGGATTTCCAGATAGGCGCGGGTACGTTCCAGCTCCACGCCCAGCGTGGAAACCGATTCATCCACCTGCGGCAGCGAACTGCGCAGGTACTGGATCAAGTGGCCGAGCATCTGCTCGGCGCGCGCCGGGTCGGTGCGGGTCAGCACCTGTGCATTGGCCAGCGAGTTGTACAGGAAGTGCGGCTCGACCTGCGCGTGCAGCAGGTTCAAGCGCGCGACCGACAGTTCCTTTTCCACCTGGGTCTGTTCGGCAGCGGCCTGCTCGTCGCGGCGCTGGTCGGCCACACGGCGGCTGATCGCTCGGGTCACCGCTTCGGCGTTCTCATAGTTGCTGCCTTCATCCAGTGCCAGCAGATCGGCCCACCAGCCGGCGTCCGGTTCGAACAGCAGGGTGACGGTGCTGGTGCCCTGCCCCGGCGTTACCGTGGCCAGCACGCTGTTGCGTTTGATCGCCAGCCGCGCCGGCAGGTTCCAGCGCGACGGTTGCCGGCCGTTCCACAGGTCGACGCGCCGCACATAGGCACGTACCTGCAGACTGCCGGCAGAACTCTCCACCTCTTCCACCCGCGGCAGTTCGCCGACGGCAGCCTCGACCACTGCGAAGGCCTGGCCGGCATCCATCGGCAGTTCGATCTGCCGGCGCTGGCGGCCGGACAAGGTGGCGCCATCGAGGCGACCGGCCACCAGCCAGACCCGGCGCACGTGGGTGATCGCGCTGCCCAGCGCGGAAATCATCAGGAACATCACCAGCAGCCCGAACACCCAGCCTGGGCCGTCGTTCATGCCGCTGAAGATGCCACTCCAGACCATGCCGGCAACGAACAGCGCCGCGGCCCAGGCCAGCAGATGACGGATGATGAGGGAGAAGCTGGCGATCACGGCGGCGCCTTGGTGGAAGGGGTGAGCCGAGCATAGAGCGGCCCTTCGGGCAAACAAGCGATGTGCGACGAAGACCGGGAAAGGGTGGATGGAACCGGTTCTGGTAGTGCCGGCCGCTGGCCGGCTCCCCATCGCTTCCGGAAGCATCACCGGGTTGCCGGCCAGCGGCCGGCACTACCAGACATCACAGGGTTGCCGGCCAGCGGCCGGCACTACCAGACATCACCGGGTTGCCGGCCAGCGGCCGGCAACCGGGGAGGCGCCGGGTGAGCCCGGCGCATTCCCTTATCTGCGCTGGTCGGCGCTGGCGTCACGCACGGCGCGGAACGCCTCGTCCTTGCTCCAGTTCGGCCAGCTGCGCGAATTGGCCAGCTGGTTGCCCAGGGTGTACAGCACTTCCAGGTCGCGGGCAGCGCCTGCAAACACCCAGTCCGGCTGCCACTCGTCGCCCTGCTGGTGGTACCGCTTGGCGGTGTAGTCCTCGGACGCCTTCTTGCCTGCCGCGACGCCACCGTCCACCCAGTCCTGCCCGGCCGACCAGGACAGCGCGGGCACGCCACGCTTGGCGAACGGGAAGTGGTCGGAGCGGAAGAACAGGCCGGCTTCCGGCTTCGGGTCCGGCGTGTAGCGGATGTCCCAGCCCTTGGCCACGTCCTTCAACTGGTCCAGCAGCTCGAAGCGCGCCGCGCCGTAGATGCCGAAATCGCGCGACGGGCCGAACGGCGCCATGCCGTCCATGTTGATCATCGCCACGGTCTTTTCCAGCGGGTACAGCGGGTGCGTTGCGTAGTACTCCGAACCCAGCAGGCCCTTCTCCTCGGCGGTTACCGCCAGGAACACGACCGAACGCTGCGGACGCGGCGCCTTGGCGAAGCCGCGTGCCAGTTCAATCAGCGAGGCGGTGCCGCTGGCGTTGTCCAGCGCGCCGTTGAAGATGCGGTCGCCGCGTGCGTCGGGCTCGCCCACGCCGATGTGGTCCCAATGCGCGCTGTAGATGACGGTCTCGTCCGGATGCGTGCTGCCTTCCAGGCGCGCGGCCACGTTGTGCGAGGTGATCACTTCGGTCTTCACCGCGTACTTCGCATCCAGGCTGGCGCCGGTCAGCGGCACCGGGGTGAAGTCGCGCTGCTGCGCCTTCTTCTTCAGCGCCTCGAAATCCTGCCCGGCCGAGCGGAACAGTTCGACCGCCAGATCGCGCTGGATCCAGCCTTCCAGCAGCGGATGACTGTCAGCCGGATTGTCGCGCACCACGTCGAACATGGTGTTGGTGTTGGAGCCGGCCACCGTGGCCCAGCCATACGACGCCGGGGCGGTCTCGTGCACGATCAGCACGCCGAGTGCGCCCTGGCGTGCGCCTTCTTCGTACTTGTACGGCCAACGGCCATACCAGGTCATGCCCTTGCCGTCGAAGTCGCCCTTGCCGGTTTCGAAGTCCGGGTCGTTGATCAGCACGACGGCGATCTTGCCCTTCAGGTCCACGCCCTTGAAGTCGTCCCAGTTGCGCTCCGGCGCCTTTACGCCATAGCCGAGGAACACCAGCGGTGCCTTGCTGATATCCACGTTGGTGGCGCCGTTCATGGCTGCACGCACGGCGATCTGCTTGCCCTGCTCCAGCGCGATGGTCTTGCCGCCCTGCTGCAGCGACAGCTGCGGGGTGCCGACGATGTCGCCCTTGCGCAGCGGCACGGCCTGGGTCCACAGGCGCTTGCCGTCCTTCAGGTCGCCGCCGGGCTGCAGGCCGGCGGCGGCGAACTGCTTGCTGAGGAAGGCGATGGTCTTCTGTTCGCCGGCGGTGGCCGGGGAGCGGCCTTCGTAGGCGTCGGAGGCCAGTTCCTTGACGTCGGCGGAGATCCGCGCGCCATCGAATTTCGGGGTGGCCGCCATCAGTGCGCTCGACACCGACAGGGCCAGCACGCCCAGTACTACTCGCTTCATTGCTCTCTCCAGCAGGGAAATCGTTCTGGAGTGTAAGGGGTAAGAGGTTCGGCAGGGCTGCGCCCTGCACCCGGCAGCCGCGGTAGTGCCGGCCGCTGGCCGGCAACCTCAACAGCAACAGCCCAGGCAACAGCGGAAGCAGGTTTCCTGAGGGTAGGCGGGGCACGTCAGCGTGCGGGGGGCGCTGCAAGTACGTCCATGTAAGCTCGGTCGCCGCATCCATGCGGCTCACGCCCCCGCACGCTGCCCCACCCCGCCTTCGACAGTTTCCCGCTGCTGTTGGTAACGCTGTTGGTGGTATCGCCGCTGTTGGTAGATGTCGACCTTGGTCGACACAGTAGATCCACGCCATGCGTGGATGAGCAGAAACAAGAAGGGGTCAGATCCCTTTCCCGGTGGGAAAGAGCTCTGACCCCATCTGTGCATTACCGAGGTGTCTTACCAGTTCGGGTCTTCGGCCGGGGCGGCGGCGGGCTTGGGCTTCGGCTTGCTGGCCGGGCGCGCTGCGGCGGCCGGGACGGCCGATGCGGTTGCGCCGGCGGCGGCCTTGGGCTTGCTGCCCAGCTTCTGGCGCAGTTCGATCTGGCCGGGGCGGAAACCACCGCGCATCGCGTCGACGCCCTCTTCCAGGGTGCCGTACGAGGTCTGCGCGGCAACGCGGTCGATGCGGATGGTGCAGCACGGATGCTCGCTGCGGCCGAGCGAACGGCCGGTCTGCGGGTCCTTCAGCTCTTCGCCCAGGCGCACGGCCTGCCAGCGCTGGCCGACCTGCACGGTGTCACCGCCCTGGCTCAGCACCACCTGGTCGCCATCGACGGACACCACCGACACCGGGAACAGCGTGGTGACGATCGTGCTGCCGATCTGCCCGGACAGCGAGTCCATCATCGAGGCGGCCATGCTGCGGCCATTGACCACGCGCGGCAGCGTGCTCGGGCCGGTCGAGGCCAACTGATGGTCGAAGCTGTCGGACATCACCACCTGACCGGTGGTGGCATTGACCAGGCGCAGGGTGATGCGGCCGCCACCGGAATACGAGGTCACCTGGCGATCGGACATGCGCAGGTTGCGCACGCTGCGCGGGTACTCGAACCGTTCGATGGTCGGAATCAGGATCAGGTCGGTCGCCAGCTGCTGGCCAACGCGTGCGGTGTCCTGCAGGCGCACGTTGCCACTGTTGATGTGGTCGATCTCGGCCTGCAGTTCGTCGCCGAACTCGCGGTCCAGCACGATGAAGCGCTGGGTCTGGGTAAGCGTGTCGGACAGCCGCGCGCGGATCGCCTGGGCGACCTCGTCGGCGTTCACCCGGCCATCGCCAACGGCATAGCTGCCCGACTTGGTGCGCGGCAGGGCCACCACGATCTTCGGCTTGCCTTCTTCATCCGGTGCGCGGTACTGGGCAATCTGCGCGCGTACACGCACCTTCCAGTAACTGCGCATGCTGCGCCGGGTGACGTCCGAATCGAAGGAGCTGGCACCGCGCTTGGCGTCTACCTTGACCTGCTCTTCGTAGTTTTCCTTGACGCTGGCCGAGGCCGAGCCGCCCTTGGCGGAGGCTTCGCCGGAAGCGCTGGCCGAGGCCGAACCCTTGAAGCTCCAGCCTTCGTCGCTGGCGCGTACGCGGGCGATGGTTTCTTCGTCGAGCTGGCTCACTTCATCCTGCGAGAGGATTTCATAGCCCAGCACCGCGCCCTGCGAGCCGGCAATCATCTGCTGGGAGAACGCGTCGGCGCGGATATCGCCGACGTGTTCACCGTCCACGTCCACATGCAGGCCTGCGCGCAGGCTCTGCATCTGGCTGGCCACGCGTACGCCGTTGACCTGGGCCACGGCCGACTGCAATGCCGCCAGCACCGCCAGTTCCGGGGTGCTGCCGATACCGTCGGCTTCACGCGCGACCTGGGTGGTGCCACCGAAATCCGGCGTGCCACGCAGGGGCGCTTCCTGCACCGGCGCATTGCTGGCCAGTGCACTGGCAGCCTTGTCCTTGGCCGGAGCGGTTTCTGCCGGTGCATCCTGCTTGCCGCAGGCTGCCAGCAGGGCCGCTGCCAGGCCCAGGCCGATCAATCGAGTCGTCGTACGCATGCGGAGCTGCCTCGTATCAGAGCGAATCCAGCATCGAATCGGCGTTGGACGGCACCTTCACCTTGCTCTTCTTGGCGAAGGTCACAGCCGACTTGGTCGAGCCGTACAGGCCCTTGATGAAGCCCGGCGATTCCTTGGCAACCCAGGCACCGGCGGCCAGCTTGCGGCCAACGGTGGCCATCTGGGTGGCGCCCAGGTTCTTCATGCCGGCCGCAAAGCCGCTGGCTTCGCCGCTCAGCTTCTGTGCTTCGGCAGCCGAGGCCAGCAGCGAGACCAGGCCTTCGGCGTAGTGCTGCTTGGATTCAGCGTTCAGTTCCGGCTGTGCGGCCTGGCGCTCGTCGATGGCGGCCTGGGCGGCTTCGCTGACCGACACCGACTTCTTCATCGCATCGACGTTCACCGAACCGGACGACAGCGCCTGGCGCTCGGCTTCCAGCAGCTGCACCTGCTCGGCCAGGCCGAAGGCACGGGCGAAGGAGGTCTGTGCCTGCAGCGAGTGCGACTGCGAGCTGACGAAACGACGGACCAGCGCTTCCTGCGCGGCTTCGTCCGGGGCGGCAGCGCTGGCGCTGCTGCTGGAGCTGCCGGTGGCGCCGCCGGCCAGGTCCTTCAGCTTGCCGAACTGGGCGTGGGCCGGCATCGACAGGGTGGCGGCCGCGATGGCAACGACGAGAGCGGTATTACGGATCATGGAAGAGTCCTTTGGGAGAGACGGCCGCAATGCGGCGCGCGGGATCGGGGATAGCAGCGGGTCAGTGCCGAGCACGCTCGGCACCCACCAGAGCCGGTAACGCCGGGCCATGCCCGGCGAGCGCAGCGGTAACGTCAGCGGACCGCCTTGACGTTCAGTTCGTTGATCATCTGCTGGGCGGCCTTTTCGGCAGCCAGCTGCAGTGCATTGGTACGGGCGACGGTTTCGTTCGGGCCGGTACCGGAGAACTGCACCGGACCCACCGACGACACGGTGCGCGGGAAGCGACCGGTCACGTCCAGCACCTTGCCGGTGACAGTGACAAACACGCGGGTGTTGCCGCTGGCCGGATCACGGTCGCGCATGCCGACGTCGAGGGTACCGACGGCGATGTACGGGATGTTCGCCGCACGGATGCCGTTGGCGGTATCGCGCAGGGTGGCCGCGGAGAGATCGTTGCCGGTGCTGAAGTCCTTGCGGATGCGCTCGATGCTGAGCAGGCCGCGCGACTCGCCTTCCACGTATTCGGCTTCAACCACTTCGTAGCCGGCGGCGCTGAAGGCACCGGTCATGGCCGTGTTGACTTCGGCGGCGTTGGCCACCTTCCAGCTGATGTTGTCGCTGCGGGCGGTGGTGCTGCCGCCGCTGGTGACCGACACCGAACCGTTCTGGTTGATGCTGCCGTTGGTGCTGACCGAGTTGCCGCGGAAGCTGTCGCCCTCACGGGTGTTCTCGCTGTAGCTGCTGCTGGCGTCGACGCGGCGGTATTCCTTGTCCTGGAACGACTGCACGGTGTCCTGCGAGCGCGCCATGAACAGGAAGGTCAGCAGCGAGCGCTGTGCAGCGGTGGCACCGGCCACGGCCGAACCGGCATCCAGCTTGGTCTGCAGCAGGGTGGTGTTGATTTCGGCGCGGACGGTGACGCTGTAGGTCTTGGCCTTCTTGTCTTCGTTGTCCGACAGCTGCACGGCGCTGAGCACGTAGCGGTCGATTTCACCGAGGAACTCGGCGCGACGCGATTCGAACAGGCGCAGCTTGGCCGCACCGGATTCGGCGATGTACGCCTCCAGTGCATTGGCCTTGGCCTTGTTCAGGGCCTGCGCACGGGTATCGGCACTCAGGCGCAGGCTGTAGCTGGCCGAACCGGTACCGCGCGAGCTGGCAGTCTGCGCGGCGACCGGCGAGGCCACCGCCAGGGCGATGAGGATGAGCAGGATGGTACGCATCAACGACATGATTTGATCAACTCCTGGAGGGCTTGGGTCTGTTGCTGCAGCGGGCGTCCGCCTGGCTTCTGCTCGTCCAGCCAGGCGCGCGAATCGGCACGCTTGGCGGCGGCGCCGGCGAAGGCATCGAAGCCGGCCAGCAGGGTTTCGTAGC
>Ga0308156_1001555_pt1 | contig 25824 bp, 29 predicted proteins | sample PhyAR2_FD_201041 | JGI IMG/M metagenome (GOLD analysis project Ga0308156, IMG submission 201041) | Phyllosphere microbial communities from UC Gill Tract Community Farm, Albany, California, United States - DLSL A.R2 | ecosystem: Host-associated > Plants > Phyllosphere > Unclassified | place: USA... | reverse complement strand
GATTATAATTTGATTGCAGCTTAAAATTTGTAAGTAAACTTGTATTGAAATTTAATCTAAAAATTAATGGATAAAAATAATATTAAAAGAATGAAAAATATATTGACACTTGCCGCTTTTATCTTCGGAATCGGTGTATTTGCAACATCTACAATGGCGTGCAGTAAGCAAAAAGCGGAAAATAAAGTCACAGAAAAACCAGTAGATTTGAAAGGTAAAAACATCAAGGAAATTTATTTTGCCGGCGGATGTTTTTGGGGCACGGAGCATCTTTTCCAGCAAGTCCGTGGCGTGGTGGCAACTGAAGTTGGTTATGCTAACGGCAAGATCAAAAATCCGACTTATGAGCAGGTTGTGAGCCACACCACTGGTTTTACAGAAACTGTAAAAGTAAAATATGACGCAGACGAAGTAGATCTGAAATTGTTGATTGACCTTTATTTTAAATCCATCGACCCGACGACTTTGAACCGACAGGGCAATGATGTTGGCGATAACTACCGAAGCGGCATTTATTTCACAGACAATGAAACTGCAGCTGTTGTAAAATCTGAGGTTGAAAAATTAGCGAAAAATTACAGTAAAAAAGTAGTTGTAGAAACCACAATCCTGAAAAACTTCTACAAAGCCGAGGACTATCATCAGGATTATCTGGATAAAAATCCAGGCGGATACTGCCACATCGAACCAGGAATTTTTGAGGAAGCCAGAAATGCTAACCCGCTTCCAAAGGATAAAAAATAATTATAAAGATTGTCGAAAGGCAATCTTTTTTTTGTTGCTTTTTTTGGATCGTCGTGCCTGCTTTTATCAAAAAAAGTATTAAAGTCAGTAAGTTGAATGGTGGTTTTAAAAAAGCTGTTAACTGTAAATCCACATCAAAACTGGTTTCTTAGAATTTTTCAATAACGGATCAATTTTTTTAAAAGCATTGTTTGAAACCGTTGGACAACCCCAACCTTCCGGCGAACCTTTTGGGTAAATTTCTTCATCGCTCATCTTCTCCCAGGAATGAAAAACGATGATTCTTTTCAGGGCGTTACTGTTAGTTTTTTCTAATCCGTGCATCAAATATTTGATGTGAACGCCCCAATTGCTGTAATCTCTTTCCCCGATTTTATATTTTCCTAATGATGACAAATGGCTGTTGTCTTCATTGCTGAAACCTGGTTTTTCTTTGGTAGAATCTTCACTCCACGACGCAGTTCCGCAGCCGTGGCCAACTAAATACTGTTGAGAAATTTCTCCTTTCTTAAAATCATAAATGAAAAAACGGTTTACGCCGGAATGCAAACTCATATCTATAAGGATGCAAAAGTCTTGATTGAAATGATTGATTTTGCAAAATTCGAAAGCTTCTTTTGCTTTTTGATTGGTTTTTGAAATATTGATTTTAGGCTTTTTGAGGATAGGTGGATCTCCAAAAATCTGAATTTTGTTGTTCAAATTTTCTTTTTGACAACCCACGATAATTATAGAGAATAAAAGACGATAAACAAACTTCATAATGATCTTAAATGTTTCTACTCTGCGAAGCGCAGCCCGACTTGAGTGGAGCTCTTTTTTGTTATTGCGATTGTTGGAGCCTGCTTTTAAAGTAGTCACCTAGTTCGCAACGACAAAAAAAGCGGGAACGGAAGGCGGAAATAGCTGCCCAAATATTTATAAGGGTTTACAACTATTTGTAATGTCTGAAAATCCCAAAATCTGTGGCGGTCCAGAATGCGGCTTTTTGTCCTGCTACTTTTAGCCCGTCATTTGTCCAGGTATTGCAGGTGTAAGTGAAGTTGTATGCGCCTTTTGCGTCGTAAAATGCATCGTTGTTTTCATAAACGGCGTCGGTTTTTATGAATTTGTAATGGCCCGCAGTGTCTTTGTCAAATTTCTCATCAATAAATTTGATCAGAGCCTGGTATTGTTTTGCGGTCAGCATAATTTTTTTGCAGTCGTCTCCCAGCTTCATTTCATTGTAATACGTGCAGTGCATCGCGGATTCGCTGAGCCAGAATGCTGCTTTAAAAGCGGTAGAAAATTTGAGATCTGCCCACGTGGGTGTATTGAGGTAAAAGCCTTTGTCGCCCCAGCCAAAGGAGACAAATTTGAAATTGGTCTGCTTGGATTTCGTATTGCTGTACGGTATTTTCTGACTCCAGTCTATAAATTCTGATTGTACAGGAACTACAATATCTGTGTGGACACCGTTGGTCAGAATGTAGGCTTCTATGACTTTTGGGTCGTTGGTTTCCTCTGCTTTTACAGGGATTAAAGGTAATAAAAGAGCGATTATGATGTATAAAAAAACGGCTCCGAGTATGAAGCCGATTATTTTGAAGCTTAGAATTAATATTTTTTTCATCTTTCAAGTTTCCCAAATCGTGAGAACTATAAAGTTAAACAAAATATTAATACAATCGGGATTTGTTAATTTTTTTTAATGAATCTTGGTTTTACAGAATTTTAGTTTGAAATTTAATAGCGAAAAAAATAAAATATGTCAAAAAATCGATCTAATAAACGGCGGAAAATCAGAGTTAAAGTGGCACCGAAAAGAGTTCAGAAACGGAAGTAAATCTTCAGAGATTTATTCTGATAAGAAATCGAGATTGCGTTTCAGTCCGGAAAATTTAGTCCTTTTGACCGCAGATTTTTTGAAAACAGATGAGAATATGTCCTGGGTAATCTCCTTCCAGTCTTGCTTTGTGAATTTTTTGATGTCAGAATTGGGTCGGAACTTTTCTTCCAAAGTAGGTGCAGAAAACCGATTCCACGGACAGACGTCCTGACAGATGTCGCAGCCAAACATCCAGTCTTGCATTTTATCCTTGAAAAAATCGGGGATCTGATCCTTCAGCTCTATCGTAGCGTAGGAAATACATTTGCTGCCATCGATAATTTTGTCGGAAACGATCGCTTGAGTCGGACAGGCATCGATGCATTTGGTACAGCTTCCGCAATGGTCTGTGACTTCAAAATCCTCACTTAAATCCAAATCGCAAATAATTTCTGCAAGAAAATAAAATGAACCGTTTTTTTTGGTAATCAAATTAGAATTCTTCCCAACCCAGCCAATTCCGGATTTCTTTGCCCAGGCTTTTTCCAAAACAGGCGCCGAATCTACAAAAACCCTGAAAGCGAACTCTCCTATTTCTTCCTGTAGTTCTGCTACTAAAGTTCTCAATTTTTCTTTGATAACATCGTGATAATCCTCACCATAGGCATATTTTGCCAATTTGAAATCAGAATTATTCTGAAGTTCTTCGGGAAAATAATTGTAACTGAGAGAGATGACAGATTTGGAACCTTCCACCAGCAATCTGGGATCCAGACGTTTATCAAAATGATTTTCCATGTAACGCATCTCACCGTGGAAATTATTGTTGAGCCACTGCTCCAGTCGCGGCGCTTCTTCTTCCAGAAAATCAGCTTTGGAAATACCGCACGACTGAAACCCGAAAGCCAGTGCTTTGGATTTGATCAAACTGCTGTATTTCTCTCTAATGCTCATTACAGCGCAAAATTAGCGTTTTAAAATTTGAATCTTTTTAAAGACAGTATTCAATATTTTAAAAATTTATATTGTAGTTTTGTTATTATTAAAAATGTAAAAATTAGAAATTATGGCATTAGAAGATGTATTAAGAGCCGGAAATTACCATTTGATAGATGTCCGTGAACCCTTGGAGCTGGAAATGGATGGTCATATAGAGGAAGCACAAAATATTCCTCTTGGAGAACTGGAAGACAGAAAGCAGGAAGTGGTGAACCTTAGCGGAACGAAGATCTTTTTCTGCAGATCCGGAAACAGATCCGGTAAAGCAGCAGAATATTTTAAATCTGAAGGAATGACAGACGTCTACAACGGAGGCGGTTATACCGATTTGAAAGAGGCTTTGGACAACTTATAAAGGTTGTTGCAGATCTATAAAAAATGAAGCGTCCCGAAAATTTCGAGACGCTTTTTTTTAGTTTTTACCCCTTGATAATAACCATAATACCAAAGCAACTATACCGACTACGACTATTATTCCCCACCACATACCGGCTTTGAAAATGGTCTCTACTGCTTCGCAGCTTGTCAACATTCCTGCTAATAAAAACAATGGAATGAAATTCATATATTTTTTCATAGTAATAATATTTCTGAGTTCAATCCAAATGCTGCGCCAAAACGTTAAAAACAACTGTAAATGCTTATTTTTATAGATCTGACAATATTGTTACAGCAACAAAAAAGCCACCTTATCCGGTGGCCTTCTTATACTTTAGCAACTGTTTTTTCCTGTGCTTTTCTGGCTTGTCTTTCTTCAAACTTCTTTACAACATAACCAATTACAAAGGGTGCTGCATACGTTAAAACGGTTCTGATCAATCTTGGGTTCATAATTTAAATTTCAGAGAAAGTTGCAAGAAGTGCGCCATTTTAAATCGCAATTATTCTTAGCTGTATATTCTCCTTTTGAAACGAAATATCTATCTTGCTTACAAATCTAATTTTATGTTATTAGCTATTATATTTCCTTTTCTATCCTTCTTCTTCCGAGGGAAAATCATTACCGCTGTTATTTGTTCTATTTTGCAGATAACCGTTTTAGGCTGGCTTCCTGCGGCAATCTGGGCAGCGATGTCCCTCAGCAACGAAAGAGCTGCAAAACGCAATGATGAACTAATAAGAGCAATAAGGGAAAGTCGAAAATAATTCATTACCAATCACGAAAATGCAAAATTTCAAGAACGGTGAAATCCAAAATCTGAAACGGCTGAGACTTCTCTCAATCGGTTTCCTTGTTACTATAAATATGTTGATAATCGGCTTTTTAGCATACGTATCTTATCATGTTTTTGAATCAAGGGACTTAAAAGGAAGTTTTATTGCGTTTGTTTTTCCAACACTTTTCGGTATTCAGCTGGTATTGGCTGCCGCTTTTTCACCACTTATCTTTATCATATCCAAAAGATTTGGAAGCGCAATCCGGGAAATCTTGGATTTGAATGCTGACTTTATTTTATTATATCAGAATTATATAACTGTTGTCGGAAGATCTTTCCCCGCGATTCCAAAATTTCTGATTTCGCAGAAAGGTCTGTTTATTTTTAAGAATTTCAGGAGACATTTATTTCCTCCGGACCACATCAGCAAAATAGAAATTGAGCGCGTCAATCTGGGGAGATTTGGGAAGAAATGCCATATCAGTTTTTATGAAGGAAATCAGTTTAAAACCAAAATCACTTATGATTCTACGTATCCTGAAGAAGCGGATTTTTTAACAGATCACATTCATCTTATCAATAGAGATATTATCATCCAATAATGATCTGCAGCCAGTCAAAAAAAAAGTGAAGCACTTCTGCTCCACTTTTTTATTTTAGATTGATTAAGATTAGTATCCAAAAATCTCCTCCAGACTCACTTCTGTAAAGGTTCCCATCTTGTTGATAGAATCCATATTCAGGTTTTCTTTCTTTCCGATGATGGCTGTGTTGTAAGACAGCGGCTTCACTTCGGTGTTGTAGAAAGTGGTCAGTTCGGGTAATGTTAAAGTTTGGATTTCTGCATAAACATCTTTTCTGATGTCGTGGTCTACACCTAATTTCTTGAGAGAAAGTTGATTGTAAAAAATCGTAGTTCTGTTGATTCTGTTAGATGCAATCTGCTTCAGCGCAGATCCTCTTGCGTTCTCAAACTGAGCCGGAATTTGTGGCAATTCAGCCATCAGTTCGCTCATTGCAGCAACGGCTAACGGCAATTTGTTAGCCTGAGTTCCAATATAGTTGGTCACATAATTTGGCTTGTTGATCTCTGTTGCATTCCCGAAAGAAACGTAAGCGGAATACGCGAGAGATTTACTTTCTCTGATCTCCTGGAATACAATAGACGACAGTCCACGTCCAAAATATTCATTGAAAACACTCGCTTTCCCGAAGTTTGCCAGGTTCACATTCCCTGCTTTTGCCACTTTGGACATTTCCATCTGCACCATATCGTAACCTGTGAAATAGACTTTGCCGTCTGTTGCCAGTTCGGTATATTCTTTAGCTTTTGCAGGCTGAAGTTTGGTGTCGTGAATGTACGGTTTCACTGCTTTTTCCAGGCCTTTCTGATCTTCTCCGTAAAGGAAAACTTCGTAAGGATAATCGTTCAAAGTTTTGATTTTGGACATCAGCTCATTCACATTGATGTTCTGTAAACGCTCTTTGGCAATCACGTCTGTCATACGGGATTCTTTTCCGTATTTGGCGTAATTTGTCAAAGCCGCCATAATTCTGGTCTTGTCTTTCTTGGCAACATCTCTGGATTCCAGGATTGTTTTTACAGTTTGGTCATAGATAGATTGATCCGCTTTTACGTTGTTGATCCAGTGGTTCATCAGCTCCACACCTTTTTTCATATTGCTTTCCAGTCCGCTTAGCGCGATGATCATCTGGTCGTTTGTCGTTCTGAATTGATTGGTAATTCCCAGTTTGTAGAACTCTTCCTTCAGTTGTTCCGGCGTGTACTTGTCCGTTCCAAGATATTGAAGAACCGTCACACCCAAAGCCAATTCCTTGTCGTTATCTGTCCCGAAAGGAAACACATAATTGACCTGAGCTACTTCGTTGTATTTGTTTTTAACGAAACTTACTTTTTTATCTTTAATCGTTGAAGTTGCGATGGCCGTCTTAAAATCAATAAACTGAGGTTTGATATCACCGGATTTTGCATTGATAATCTCTTTCAAGAACGGCGATTGTGCATCTCTGTTCAGTTTAATTGGCGTAATACCCGGATTCTGAACACGAACCAATTTATCATTCACGCCTTTTTCTTTGTAAACTACCACGTAATTATCCTTGAAGAAATCGTTGGCAAATTTCACCACGTCCGCTTTCGAAATGCCTTCGTATTGGTTGATTTCGTCCAGCTCCTGCTCCCAGGTTCTGTTGTTGATGTAAGTTGAATATAAAGTCGTTGCCAATCCGTCAGCCGTTTCCCAGCCTTTCATCCGCTGGACTTTCATATCATTCACGATTGCATCCAGCATCCAGTCCGGGAACTGTCCCTTTTTAACCAATTCGATTTGATCTAATAACAATTTCTTAGCGTCATCAAAGCTTTGTCCGTCTTTTGGAACCACGCTTAAAACGAACGCACCATAAGTTTTGAACGCCGATTCATAAGCGCCTGCACCCAATGTTTTCTGTTTTTGATTGATGTTAAGATCGATTAGACCTGCATCGCCGTTATTGCTTAATATTTCAGCAACTACATCTGCCAATCTTGTATCCTGAGTTCCGTAAGAATCAGTTCTCCACGCCATTACCATTCTTTGGGTAGACGGACTTTTAACCGTTCTCGCCACCACGTTGGTCATTGGCTCTTCCGAAACCATTTTCTTCATCGGAAGTTCTTTGTATTTGAATGTTCCGAAATACTGATCTACCATCTTGATAGTCTTATCAAAATCCAGATCACCGACTAATACAACTGCCATATTATTGGGCACGTAGTAAGTATCAAAATACTTGTGAATCGCCACCATAGACGGGCTTTTCAAATGTTCCGAAGTCCCGATGGTCGTCTGCTGACCGTTTGGATGTTTCGGGAAAAGCGCTTCCATCATTGCGTAGTTTACCAATCTTCCGTCGTTGTCCTGAGCACGGTTGAATTCCTCATAAACAGCTTCCAATTCTGTGTGGAATAATCTTAAAACCAATTCTGAGAAACGTTCTTTCTCCACTTTTAGCCATTTCTCCAGTTCGTTGGATGGGATGTTGTTTTTGTAAACCGTTTCGTCCAGCCAGGTGTGGGCGTTGGTTCCGGTGGCACCAAGAGAGGAGATCGCCTTGTCGTACTCGTTGGCGATGGCGTATTTGGAAGCTTCCTGAGAAACCTCGTCTATCTTTTTGTAAAGTGCTTTTTTCTTTTCCGGATCTTTTTCCGCTTTATGCTGCTCGTAAAGATCGGAGATCTGCGTCAGCATTGCTTTTTCCTTTGGCCAGTCGCTGGTTCCTAAGTGCGATGTCCCTTTGAAAACCATATGCTCCAGGTAGTGCGCCAATCCTGTATTGTCGCTTGGATCGTTGTTGGAACCGGTTTTTACGGGAATATAAGTTTGGATTCTGGGAGCGTCATCATTTTTTGCTAGGTAGACTTTAAGTCCATTTTTGAGGGTATAAACCCGAACGCCAGCCTGGTCGTTCTTTACGGTTTCGTAAGTGTAGCCGTTTTTATCTGTAGTGCTTTGTGTTTCAAATTTCTGTGCCATTGCATTGATCATAAATAAGAGTGAAATTGAAATAAATAGTTTCTTCATACTATACTTTTATTTTTCCGGAGCGTAATTTACGCAACATTTTATTAGTTGCCAATTGTTGGGGTTTGTTACGTGGAGTATAAAATCAAAAAGCACGGATTTAGATCTGTTTTTATTATTTTCGCTGGCGCGAGCTTCTAGCTTTATTAGTGGGCAAGCCTTATAATCTCGCGACAGCATAGAGATGAACCTGAAAACTTCCTGTTCCCTCATCCGAATGCTGACCAATACTGTTGTGATGAATAATTTTGGTAACACCTGACTTTTGAACATCCGGCAAATAGTTGTTCGCTATTTTGTTAATTCATACAAAAACTTGATTTCCTTATCAAATAGAGTTCCTATTTCTTCTAAGGTTTCCATCAGATAAACCGTATAAGCTCCTGTAGATGTTTCAGCAAAAAATTAATAGAATCAGGGGATTTGTAAACGAAAACGTGTATCAGGGTAATGATAGATATATCCTTTTAATTTAAACAATCACAGGATTGAGCTTTTGAGAACGCCCGGTTAGTGAGAAATGACATTTAAATTTGTTCCAGATGAGTCGGTTGTCAGCATCCACCATAAGTAAAGTTTGTTAGAATAAAGCGATATAACTACATTATTCAACATCAAATTATAAAATTATTATTAAACAGTTGCATCAATATCAGAACGCCAAAGTGTTTGCAAAAATTATTCTCTGCCTATAAATTTATTTATTATAAGTGAAGGTTTAGCTGAAACTTCTCACGGTAAATCTACGTACTAACACTATTAAGACGGTTCCTGACAGCGAAATAGTCAATTATATACAATCCGAAAAGCTGTTAAGAAAGGAGGATAAATCGTACGTCTTAAATTTTTCAACTAGGAATTTGGTCTTGTACTTTAAATCATATCTTTTATCATCACATTCTATATTTTTTTGCAATGGCAAAGCTGCTTCATCATTTGAAATTGTTTTAAATCCAATCTTGACATTTACCCAGATATTCTTACAATGAATCATCTGCCAGTGTGTTGAGGATAAGATCTTTTTATTTCCCTGACCAATTTATAAACTTTTTAATGCATTTAGTACCGAGTGATCTACTGCAAATGGCAGACTTAAATTATCAAAAAAAGTAAACATGTCTAATTAAATTTTCAAATATATACAGTTTTTAATAAATATATTTGGCTATTAAAATAAATTTATTTAATTTTAGACAAAACAAGAGAGTTATCCGAAAGGCTTTAAGAGTAGGAAAAATCATAACTAATTTCCATGAAAAATTTAAATAAACTTTCGAGTGATGACCGCAGGTGCATCGAACATACCTTGTTCTCGAATCACACCCTGCCGTTTCAGACCAACTGCATAAAAAAAATTTATAGTTGCAGTACACTTCCTCCATTATAAATTAGAAATCATCAAGACCTAGCTTTATATTATACTAAATTTAGGTTGAGCATTTTATGTTAAGTAAAACAAAAGAATATGCAATTCCCCCATCTTCTGAGAAAACTTGAAATCAGTCAGTCAGAATTTTCATTTCAATTTCAATCTCATCCGGATCACCCCTCAGCTTTAGCCTTTAGTGAGACGCTTAATTTTATGGGTATTAGAAACAGCGCCTATGAATTGGAAAAGGAGTTTTGGGGGGAGCTACCTGTAGAGTTCATTACCATTTACAACAATAATTTTACTGTAGTTGAAAAGGAAAATAACACATTTAAGACTTTTTCAGATAATGTAAATACTATCTCGAAAGAAGAGCTTTACGAAAAATCATCAAATTTTGTTCTACTTTATGAAAATGAGGTAAAACCCGGAGTAGAAAAGAAAATAAATTACCAATATTTGATTTTTGCGTTTTTAGGGATATCTCTCATCTATTCATTCTTACAAATCAATTTGTATGGAGTTATCTTCAATGCACTTTCAATCTTAGGAATTTACCTTTCTCTAGAGCTGTTCAGTGAAAAATTTGGCCAACAATCTGCTGTTCTTAATAATATATGCCGTGGTGGGACAGCCTCCAAGGCGCAAAGTTCCTGTTCTAAGATAATCGATTCAGACGGTATCAATATCATGGGTTTGAAACTCGCGGATCTAAGCCTCATCTATTTTATAGGAATTTTGGTGATAGGAATTTTTCTTCCCTTTACAGAAATGGTATTAAAAATCACCTCAGGATTGTCTCTGTTTGTTATTATATACTCTTTGTACATCCAAATTTTTGTTGAAAAAAGTTTATGTAGAATCTGTTTAGTGATCATCACTGTGCTTATATTTCAAATCGGAATAAGCAATTTATTCTTTATGAGTTGGTCCTCATTAAGTTCTATTGCTTTAAGCATCATCGCCCTAGGAATATCTTTCAGTACATTATCCTTCATTAACAATATACTAAAGGAAAAAGATGAATTTCATAAGACAAGTCTGAAACATTTCAGGTTTAAGAGAAATTATGAAATTTTCCTAAGAGAACTCTTGGATAAGGAGAAGGTTAATTTTGAGAATGTCGGAATGTTTTTTATGGGAAGCAGAGATGCGAAAATCCATATCTCACTGGTCTCAAATCCTTACTGTGGTTTTTGTAAAGAAGCTCATAAAATCTTGGGAAAACTTTTGCGAAAGTACAGCGGTAATATCTCTGCCCAGATCCGTTTTAACTATTCTGTCAGTGTAAACGATGTTAATTTCTCAAACCTGATAAATGACTTTGTACATGTCTATAACAATGATACTGAGAAATTTATTGAAGCCGTCGATGATTGGTTTGATTACGAAAGCGAAAAAAAAATTCACGAAACTTATAACCGCAATGATCAACAAGCTAGCCTTGAGGAAATCGAGGATATCAGTCTGGAAAATCAAACCAAAGGTTTCAATTTTACGCCTATTTTCTTTATAAACGGTCATCAATTCCCAGACAAATATGATCGCGAGGATATATTTTATTTCATTGATGAACTGCTGGAAGAAGATGATTTTATAATTGTTCATTAACCAATCAGAAAAATAACAAAAAAAAGCGGAATCCGAAAAGCTTACAGAGTAGGAGCACTTAAAACAATAATTTTTATGAAAAACTTAAAAAAAATCTCACGGGATAGTTTAAGATCAATTAGTGGTGGCGCGCCAGGCGTTCCTGTACTTTTATGTCATGCACCTAAAGAACAAGTAAGATGTGTTGATCCTTACTCTGGAGAAGTCTCTTGGCAATGTACATCATTTGGACACCCGGGACTTTGTCTGGTTCTTACACCCAAGTAGAAACAAGAGCAATTCATTCTATCATAAATATGGATGAAGTGAATTAAAGCGGAATCCGAAAAGCTTACAGAGTAGGAAAACCAAAACAAATATTTAATATGAAAAATCTAAAAAAAATTTCAAGAGAAAATTTAAAATCGATTTCTGGAGGAATAAACGTACCGATAAATGACATGGCTTGTGGTCCTGGTAAGAAAAAAATAATGTGTGTCGATCCTGATACCGGAGCAACTTCCTGGCAATGTACGGTAAATGGAGATGTGAGATTGTGCTTGAGGCTAGTAGAAGTCTGAAAGGCAATGAAATAATCAAAGTAGCATATTTTAATAAAAAATCATACAGCGGAATCCGAAAAGCTTACAGAGTAGGAAAACCAAAACAAATATTTAATATGAAAAATCTAAAAAAAATCGCAAGAGAAAATCTTAAAGAAATTATGGGCGGAGCTAACATTAATAGTAGATGTTGTGCATATGATGCCTGTGGAAATTGTGTTTATTGGGTTGCCAACGGACAGATATGCCCACGTGTTATTATCCCTGCTTGTTAGAAAAATGTCCCGACCAACAAGCAAATATATTGATTAAAAATAATCCCTATCAAATGAAAAATCTTAAAAAAATATCAAGAGCAGAGCTTAAAAATATAAAAGGAGGGGAAGACCCTATATCGTTGGACTGTAACGGCCAGACCTGTTATGCTACACAATACTGCAAACTAGACTGTGAAGGTATATTATTCTGTGCCAGAAAAGGTGTAATCTATCCTCCATGTAATTAGAATATTTATTAACAAATCAGTTGTTACAAAAAAAGTAACAACTGGTTATTTTTATTGATCTATCACACTTGAAAAGTTTTCCATTCTACCTTCAACCTGACATCAAAGATTGCGGTCCTACTTGCCTCAGAATCATCTCAAAATACTATGGTAAAAGTATTGCATTGCAGCAAATCAGAGACCTCTCGGAAACTACCAGAGAAGGCAGTAGTCTTCTGGGACTAAGCGATGCTGCGGAAGAGATCGGATTTCGTTCCTTAGGGGTTCAAGTCGATTTCAGTACCTTATGCGAGGAAGTTTCTTTGCCTTGTATTATCCACTGGAACAAGCAACATTTTGTTGTGGTCTATAAGATTGACAAAGGCGAAAAAATTTATATTTCCGATCCCAGTTACGGATTGATAACTTATAATAAAAAAGAATTTATTAAAAGCTGGATCGGTGAGGGTGCAAATGAAAATACAGAGGAAGGCATTGCACTAATTTTGGAAACTACTCCAGCATTCTTCAAAAATGAATTTGATGACCACGAAAGTAAAGCCAGTTTTTCATTTCTCTCAAAATATCTATTAAAGTATAAACCTCTCGTTTTCCAGTTGGCAATAGGACTACTTGCAGGAAGTCTAATGTCACTTATCCTCCCCTTTCTTACCCAAAGTATTGTAGATGTAGGCATCCAAAATCAAGACCTGAATTTTATTTATCTTGTTTTACTGGCGCAGGTAATGCTTTTTCTAGGTAAAACAGGTATAGAGGTGATTAGGAGTTGGATTCTACTTCATCTTTCTACGAGAATTAATATTTCGATCATCTCAGATTTCTTTATTAAACTGATGAAATTACCTATCAGTTTCTTTGATACAAGGATGACAGGAGATATTATGCAAAGAATAAATGATCACCATCGGATCGAACAGCTTCTTACAAACTCATCCCTTAACACTCTTTTTTCACTCGTTAATCTTGTTATTTTCAGTATAGTGTTACTTCTATATGATTACAGATTATTCTTTGTATATCTTGTAGGAGCGTCTTTATATGTCATATGGATCACTTTTTTTCTTAAAAAGAGAAAAGAATTGGATTATAAGAGATTCTCCCAGGTTTCCCAAGAACAAAGCAAAGTTATAGAAATAGTCAACGGAATGCAGGAAATAAAAATGCACAATGCAGAAAAAAAGAAAAGATGGGATTGGGAATTTTTGCAGGTTAAGCTTTTTAAGATCCAGATCAAATCTCTTTCATTAGAACAATGGCAATCCGTAGGAGGAAATTTCATCAATCAGATAAAAGATATTCTGGTTAGCTTTCTCTCCGCAAAGCTTGTATTGAGTGGGAATCTTACTCTTGGAATGATGCTATCGGTACAATACATCATTGGTCAGCTCAACAGCCCTCTCTTACAATTGGTAGATTTTATCCGCCAGACGCAAGATGCAAAAATATCATTGGAAAGATTGGGTGAAATCCATGATAAAGAAGACGAAGTGAATAAGGACGAGGAATATATATCCGATATTCCAAATGAAGATATAGAAGTCCAGAATTTGTCATTCCGATATCTAGGTTCGGATGAATTTGTTTTTGATAATTTAAATCTTACCATTCCCTATCAGAAAACCACTGCAATTGTTGGTGCTAGTGGAAGTGGAAAGACGACACTGCTAAAATTATTGATGAAGTTCTATGAACTCAATGCAGGAAATATAAAAATTGGCAACGCAAATCTACGAAACATCTCACCAAGAATATGGCGTGACCACTGTGGCGTTGTAATGCAAGAAGGCTATGTATTTAATGATACAATAGCGCAGAACATTGCTGTAGGAGAAGATTACATCGATAAGCCCAAATTAAAGAAGTCAGTAGAAATTGCAAACATAAGGGATTTTGTCGAAAAATTACCATTAAGCTACAATACAAAAATCGGGAATGAGGGCGTGGGGATAAGTGGCGGACAAAAACAAAGACTTTTCATTGCTAGAGCAGTGTATAAGTCTCCGGACTATATTTTTTTTGATGAGGCTACTTCTGCTCTTGATGCCAATAACGAAAAAACGATCATGGAAAACCTGGCACAATTCTTCAAAGGAAGAACGGCAATTGTTATTGCACATAGACTTTCTACTGTTAAGCAAGCTGATAAGATAATCGTACTGGATAAAGGAAAAGTGGTAGAAGAAGGTAATCACAAAGAACTGGTTAATCTGAAGGGAGAATATTACAGACTGGTAAAAAACCAGTTGGAACTAGGAAATTAAATTTTGACTAAAAAAATTATAACTTTAGAAGATTATAGCGGCATCCGAAAAGCTTAAAGAGTAGGAAAATCAAAACAATTAATTTTTATGAAAAATCTTAAAAAAATTTCAAGAGAAAATTTGAAAAGCATTAAAGGAGGAACTGTAAAGATGGATCCAATATGTATTACAGTTTATGGTTGCCCAAGAGCAGCATGTATTTACCAAGGTGGAAATCACGGCGGTGGTGATGTCCAATGTTTGTAAAGCTAAGCCTTATTTTCAGTAACATTAAATAATTAAAAAACCCTAATTATTTAGGGTTTTTTTATCTAGTTATGCCCGATAATATTTTAGATAATTTGGAACTCCGGAGCGAAAACGTTCAGGATATTCTGTCACAACCCCCAAACTGGATGATACGTTGGGGGAACTCGATCATACTAGGAATTCTCTTAATGATAGTCTTGATGAGCTGGTTCATCAAATACCCTGAGTTCATTCCTGCACCAATCGTTGTCACCTCGCAAAATCCTCCAGAGAAACTTGAAGCCACAATCAACTCTAAAGTTGAGAAAATCCTAATACAAGATCAACAGTTTGTAAAAAAAAATGACATTTTGATAATCCTGCAATCAACTGCGAATTATCAAGATATTTTAAAACTGAAAAAAATAGTCGACTCTACTTCGTCCGATCAAATATTATCGTTCCCTGTAGAAAAGATTTCCGGCTTCAAATTAGGTGAGTTGCAAACTGACTATAATGCTTTTTCAAAAGCTTTTCAGGACACAAAGCTTTTCACCAGATTACAGCCCTATGCTCCGGAAAATATTGCTGCCAATCAAAGCATATCGGAATATAACGTTAGAATTGCAGCATTAAGGCAACAACAAAATCTGGAAAAAGCTAAACTTGAACTGAGCAGGAAAAATTTTGGACGATCCCAACTTTTATTTGACCAGGGAGTTATTTCCAAGATGGAAGTGGAAAATGAAAAGATCAAGTATCTTCAGGCAGAACAGGGTCTAGAAAATATAGGTATTTCGCTATCTCAATTACAGGAAGGCATTACAAACCTGCACAAGACGAAAAGCGGCGCGTCTATCAGCGCTGAAAAAGATCAGATAAATTACTCTTCACAAACGCTGCAACTATTTGAACAGTTGAGAAAGTCTCTTAAGCAATGGGAACAGTCCTATCTGATCATATCCTCTACTGATGGTATTGTTAGTTTCCAAAAATTCTGGGGTGAAAATCAATTCATAAAGGCTGGTGATGCAATATGTACTGTTTTGCCAAAAGATAAAGCTGCAGTTGTTGGAAGAATGCAGGTACCGTCTGTCAATTCAGGAAAAATAGTATCCGGAGAAAAAGTTCTTATCAAATTAGATAATTATCGCTATCAGGAGTATGGAATCGTGGAAGGAAAGATACAGCACATTTCTTTGTCTCCCGATGATGATGGAAATTATTACGTAGATGTTATACTTCCCCATGGACTGCGTACTTCTTACAACAAGAATCTTCCTTTTGATAAAGAACTGAAAGGAAACGCCGAGATTGTAACACAAGATCTGAGATTACTTGAAAGGTTTTTCTATCAGATCCGCAAATTAGTAAATAATTGATCATATATAAATTGTCTTATTTTTTTGCTGATAATCATTAGAGATAAAAAATGAGCTATCATTACAAAGATGCGCATATTCATATGTACATAAAGTCAGCTTTTTATTATTGATTATGTAATTTTATAACGTAAAAAAACATTCAAAATGTTTCCCTACCTGATTTTTAATGATTATTTTTAAAATAAATACAGCGGTACCTGAAAAGCTTATAGAGTAAGGAAAATAAATCACTTTATTATTATGAAAAATTTAAAAAAAATCTCCCGAGAAGATCTTAAGACAATTACGGGAGGTAATCCAAGACCTCCTGCAAACGGACAATGCCAAACGGGTTGGAGGTTATGCACAATTCACTCTCAAGAAATTATGTGCGTCAGTCCTTCGCAAGTGGCTATCTTTTGTCTTGATTAGCATTTAACGCACTTGAAATAAACATATTATTAGATTTGTTTTTTGACAAGTGTCTGAACGGTATTTATTGAAGGTAAAATTTCATGAAACCGAAATCATTTATTTGATCAGACCCTAATTAATTTAGGGTCTTTGCTATTAGCATATAATTCTAACCGGTTAGTAGGATAATATTTTTATTATCGTCCTACCGGTTGAATTCCAGATCCAAAGTTCAATCCTACTTTTATTTCTTTAATGCCTATTTTCATTTTCTGGTTCCTCTTTTTTTAATGGGTTTTTCATCTGATTTTAGAACATCATCAATAGATTTAAACCTGTGTTCCTTTGGTTTTATAGCATCAACCATTTCTTCTAAACCGCCAACGACTGCAAGCAACTTTAAAAATGAATCCAAGGAGATTAAGCCTTTTTGCTCAAATTTTCTCAGAGTGGGTAAAGGAACACCCGATCTTTCAGCCAAACCTTCCTGTGTTAAATTCATTTGCAATCGCCTTTCCCGGACATTATCAATCAGACTTTTTTGAAATTTTGAAAAAGATATAAATAACATAATGGTAGTATTTAATATTAAATTATAGCCATAAATAATACTATTGTATCAGAAAAATTTAAGTTGCCACTTGATAAATTTGTCCAGGACTATTCCAGTGGAATAAAAAAGAAAATTGCGTTGATGGGGATGCTGATGCTCGATAAACCCATCAACATTCTTGACGAACCTTTTAACGGAGTTGACTTTGAAGGCGTTCATATCTTATAAGAAATCATTCGTGAACTGAAAAATAAAGATAAAATTGTAGTGATAAGTTCACATATCATTGAGACCTTATTTCATACATGGGATAAGATTGCAATTTTGGATGAGGGAGTTATTAAACAGATTTTTGACCATTCAGATTTTGATCAGTTGAATGATTTTAAATTTTAAAAATAATCATTTAAAACATCATCCAGAGAGTTTCAATAAGTAACAATTGAAAGATGAGGGCGGCGTTATATCAAAATTACAGTACTCAATAAACATATTAAAGATTGATTGTCCTGGCATTAATCGACAAATGATAAGAGTAGGTTTCGGAGCAAATAGCAAAAAAGAAAGAAGTATAAACGCTATGAAAAGTATTGGATGTAAAGTTGAAGGGATATTAAGACAATTTAGTAAAGATGCTGGCGGAAAAATTATAGACGCAATCAAATTGAGTATCTCAAAAGACGAATGGGAAGAAAATGTGAAAAATAACTAAAAAAAACAAATTGAAAAATATCCCATCAGGTAACAAGAGTTTTACAATAGTGGGGCGAAACGGCAAAATTTGACAGTATTTATTCGAATGAGCTTTTGTGCAAAATTAAAGACTCGTGCTTCCATTGCCCCCACCATCGCAACGCCCCGGAACGTTGTTGGAAATTTTACCGAGCCGACACCAAAAATAAGACGAACATAGATAATTAATAATTTCAGAGTATAAATAGTGAATAAAACTTACATCATTAAGACCTTCGTATTTTTAGTTTTTATAGAATGTCATTCAAGTAAGAAAACGCAAAAAAACGAAATTGACAAAGATTATATTTTCTTTGTTCATAACAAATTTTTAGAAGAAAATTGGGATGGAACACTTGCCAAAGAATACAATGTAAAAGTGGAGTACAATGAAATGATGCTACTACAATAATTATTTCTTACAGACATAGAACCTTGAATCAGTATTTCAAGGAATTATTATTAAAATGAAGAGTAAAATAACCTGTTTGGTTTTAGATAAACTGCATTATTCTTGAAATCAATGATGACATTAAATCTTTTTAAAATCACATTTCCAATATTTTCATTATGCTCTACACCTTCAGGATCCTGGTCGTTGATAGACATCGGTACTTGGTACAATTCAAAGTCTCCCACTTTTACCTTCGGCATCAGTACATATTTCTGCGTAAATTCTTTTCCAGAACTACCCTTCGATGTACTTTTGCCAATCACTTTTAATGTATTATTGAGTGCATTTTGAGCTGCAAATTTCTGCCCTACAGCCATCGTTCCATCAGAGCCTGTATCAAAATCAAACCACGCCTCACTTTCAATTCCATTAACGACGGTTTTACATTTTATGTATGGAATGCCGTTTATAAATTTAATATCAAGCTTGCTATATTCTTTATCGACAGCAGGAAGTGAGTTATGAATAATTAAATGATTGGTGTCATAATTTAATTCTACAACTTTATCCTCAAATGCCACCCAGCCCAGTACCATATCAAAAGGGAATCCTTTATAATCAATAGACAGTAAAGGCACATTAGTCCAAAGCAAACTACCGATTTCAAAAACATTACCAGAGCTTTTTTTTACCATTGATACTCCGTCAGTACCGGTATTCTTCTGATCACCATCAAGCTTCACATTTACCTTCTTGGCTTCAATTAATGATTGAGTGACAACAGATATGCCTGCTCCGGTATCGAAAATAAAATCGAGGCTGTCTGAGTTGTTCACTTTCCCTTTTAAGTAAATCAAACTGTTTTTGCCAAGCGTAAAACGAAGGGTATCTGATTGAGATTTATTGTCAGTTTTTTTACTCTTGAGAATAAGCTTTGGCATTAATGTAGGCTTTTCCTTCTGGTAGGTATCTATTTGTGTGTACGCTGGTTCCTTCCCTTTTTGCAATAAAATAAAATCGTACTTTTTGTTGGGTTTTACAATAAATGAAAGACTGTCCGATTCTGAATAAAAGGAAATCTTTTTTGTACCGACGAAAGGGTTGGTTACAAAAAAATCCGGCTTTGCATCCGGTGAAATTCGCCAGGTATTTCTATAAAAAGAATCGCCTTCTTTTATACTGATGTGAGTATTTTCGGTATGCAATACAGGTATTTTTTTTTGAGCTGAAAAAAAATTTGATATTATCAGTGGTAATAAAAAAAATTGTTTGATAAATTTCATTTGGAAATGTAGCATCTTCTAAATATGTTAAAGATGATTCATTATAATGACAATCCCAGGCAGTCATTTATTACATTACGGTTACGTTATCTACGATGTTTAAAATATATTGATTTATTTCATTTAAAGAATCTAAAAATATCTGGGCTGTAATTTTGATATCACATTCAGGACGATTAAATTCCCAAAGAATTCTCATGAACAATGATCCTATCCATTTTCTAAAATAATAAAAATACATTGAAATATTAAGACTCTACGACTTAATTAAACGGAATGTAAGATTAAGAGCTATTTCATGGGTTCTGTAGATTTGGCAATTCTATGCTCACAATTTTGCTGTAGATCAGCTTTCATAATTTATAGGTTAGAACTTACACTCAATGAAATTGGCAAGCTTCATTACTTTAGATAAGTATCTTAATGAATCAATATAACTAAATTTACATTTTAGGTCAATAATAAGGTTATTACCTCTTTCTATCCCCACTAAATATTTTCGAAATGGTGCTTGATTCTACCTGTAAGGATACCTCCAAGGTAAATAATTATAAATACTATCATATATTAAAGTGATTCGACATGAAAAGTTTCCAAAATATTTTTCCAGCTCTTCGAACCATTCACTATCATGAATCCCATAAAAAGAAAGACAACAAAAAGAATATAGAATATGGTTTGTTTAACTTCCGTTAATTGCAATCTAACACCTTTAAAATATTATCAATATCTGCTAATAAATGATTTGAGGTAAGTCCTGTGTAGCCACTTAATGAGACAACTATTTATTAGTTGTCTCTTTTTTCATAGACATAACAAATTATTTATCAAACTATTATAGCTCGATATTTTATGGTTTGAATTTTTTAAGTTGAAATCTTTAGACTATCTAAAATATACAGCCTAAAAGTGCCACATCACAGATTTCATCGGCATTTAAGTATGGTTTGAAATCTCATTAAGGTTGTAGTATTTTTACAATCGGTCTAGTTTAATTTTATAATAATTGATAAAATTTCCATATAAAATTTGGTATATTAAGATACATCATTAGTTTAAATTTTCCAACCTTTTATGCTCCCTTTCTAATGATAGTGACAAAATCTCTTCGGTAAGCAAATGATTTTCTGACCGCAAAACTTCTAAGGCACAAGACCGTAACACATTGATAATACTTCCTCCTGATAATTCTGATTGTGAAGCAATTTGCAAAAGTTCATCCGTTTCTGACTGAAGCCATTCTTTGGGCAAAATTTTATGCCAAATTTTCAGGCGAGAAAGCTGATGAGGTATCGGAAAATATAAAACAGACTGAAATTTCCGGAGAAATTCCCCGTCAAGGTTTTCTCTAAAGTTGGCAGATATTATGACAATACCTGGAAATTCTTCGATCCTTTGTTTTAAGTAGGCCACTTCACGATTAATGTGGATGTTATTGTACAATTGGGGCAGTGTAGGCTTTCCAAAAAAAGGGTCGGCTTCATCAATAAACAAAATCCAATTCTGAGAGTTTGCGCGGTCAAATACTTTAGCAATATTTTTTTCAGTTTCTCCAATGTATTTGGAGAACATCATCGAAAGATTGATCCTGTAAACGTTTACTCCATTTTGCTTTCCCAGTAATGATGCCGCAAGCGTTTTTCCTGTCCCGGGAGGACCATAGAAAAAGCAGCGATAACCTTTGGGAATGTACCTGTCCAGATCATAGCGCTGACGAATATCGTGTTCGTTGACAATCCACTGTGAGATGATTTGTAACTCAGACCACAATGGAAATGGAACAACAAGATCTTCCCATTGGAGCGGTGTGATTAAGCGTTTAGCAGGAAGATCATCTTTTTTGATTCCGTATAACCTATTCAGGAATTCATCGGAAATGCACAATTTACCGCTTAAAAAAGGTTCCGCTTCTCCCTGCCCTTCTAATGAAAGTATATTGTTTTGATAAAACCAATGTTCTTTACGAAACATTTGGACAACAGAATTTCGGCTTTTTGGATTGTCAATGCCAAGCAAAAATGCAGCCGTCTCGCCGGTGGGGAGAAACCCCTGATGTGAAATCCCTTTCCATCCTCCAAATTCAGTAAAAGGACGGTCCAAACTGTTATTCATTACGAGAAAGGAATCCAATCCAGTGGGGTCTTCGTGAGGCATAATGGCTAAAATAAATACCACTTTTTCCTCCCAAGTTAGATCGTTTCCTAAGGCTAATATCCATTCGTTAATCTCTAAAGGTACTTCACGAAGTGATTTGTAAACAGTTTCACTCTGAAAATAAAGGGAAATAGCTGTTTCAATGAAAACACGGGACTGCTCAGTAGCTGTTGTCATATATTAAGGTTTGTTTTTAATAGAACATAATGTTTACAAATCTAGTATAACATAAAAGTAACTGTTTTGATTATAATATTGTAAAATGTACTTCCGTATTTTTAATCATTTTTAGATATTTAAATGAACCAACGATATACTCTAATATACCTATCTATTTTTAATAGCATTTTTTTAGAATAGATAAGTGTACGAAATCGATAGCCTAGCTCCACTATGTATTTGAAAAATTTCAAATACATAGTGATTTCTACAGATATCAAATTACGATTATATATCATTTAGCACCTTCAAAATATTATCTGTATCTGCTAATAAATGGTTTGAATAAAGTCCTGTTAAGTTCCGCAACCGACGGACTTGTTACAGGCAATAAATCAATTTAACCCAACTGTTGTGCATTTTAGCGGACACGGACTAGATAATGATGCGATTGTTTTTCAAGATCAAAATGGTAAAATGAAATTAGTTACTAAAGAAGCAATTGTACAGACTATGATGGCTTCAGCCGAAGACATTCGACTTGTTTTTTTCAACACATGTTATTCGAAAAATCAAGCCGAAGCAATATCAGAATTTGTCGATGCAACAATAGGTATGAACACTTCAATTGGCGATGATGCAGCGAGAGTATTTTCATAACAATTTTACTCATCTATTGGCTTTGGACATACTCCAGAATTATTTATTAAAGAAGGGTTGAATGCTAAAGATATTATCTTAGTGAATCCTGAAGCCAGCATTTAATTTTTATTAGTGACTGATAATAAGATTCAGACGATAAAACCTTTTGCTCAATTAAAAACGAAGTAGTTTTGAACGCTTAAGATAATTTGTGGAGAATGCAACATTAAAAAAAATAAGTGAGATAAACGTACCATCATTGCAGAATGTTTTTAATCTCAATTTTTAAGTATTAAATTATAAATTCGTAGAAAAATTAAGTATTACAAAGCTCCAAAATTAAAAAATATTTAACCTTAATTCAAATAAAAAATGGGTTCACTAAATTTCGGAAAAGACTCCGCTGAAGATAAATATGTTTCTTTCTTATAAGATTATGAAGATTATATCAAAGACGATTTATCAATTATTATAGCTCAACGTGTAGCAACATCTGCTTGGCATTTAATAGATTGGGGTTTTGAAAACCATAGACCAACACACCTTTTTACAGGCTTAGGACTTTTAGACAATCGTTATATCCAAGTTGTGAATCCTTGAAAATCGTACATGATATAGCAAATGCTACAAACACATGATTGTTAGCCGTCAAAAAGGAAACATAAAGGATACGCGAAAACATGGCGGAGCATTTTCAAGTGCTTTTAGCGATGCGTTTGATATATCATATTTAGAAATAGAAAAAAATGATGGAACTAAATTAAGTTTCACAAGAGAAGTTAAAAAAGTAAAGGAATTTTGGGATGAATATTTTAAATAAATTTCCTATAAAGCTTCAAATAGTATCAGGTTAACGATTGCGGGAAAGTTTATCACATGACACCATACCTGCCGAAGTTTTATCTAAAAGCCCGAAATGTATCAAAGCTTTCTCTATGCCATGATTATCAACATCTTCAGTTATAAAATCGGCAATTTCTTTGACATTGTCTCCGGCATTTCCCATTGCAACACCTATTTTTACAGACTTCAGCATTGAAATATCATTACCCCCATCTCCAAAAGCCATTGTTTCAGATATATCAATACTGAAATGCTCACAAAAATATTCGACCCCTCTTTGTTTGCTTACTCCTCCTGGATTGACATCTGCAAATAACGGTGTCCATCTTGAGGACAATGAATTTGGCATGATCTCGCTCATAAAAGATTCTTCATTTTCAGGATCGATAAAAACGTTGACCTGCAAAACGTTTTCAATATCACTGTCGTTCTTATTAAATAAAGGTGGTACAGGAATATCAACGTGACGATATAATTCAAGGACTTTTGGACTTTCGTGACTGATTCTTACTGTATCTTCATACATCAATGAAAAGCTTACATCAGATCTTTCTGAGTAATCTATTAAATTTTTAATATCATCAGAATTGATCACCTGTCTTGACATTACGTGGCCATCAACTGTCATACAGTAGCCTCCGTTAAAAGTAAGAAAACCATCAAACTCAAAATCTTTTATATGATTAAGATCATTAATCGACCTACCAGTAGCGACAATCACTTTAATTCCTTTTTCCCGGAGATTCTTTATTGCCTTCCTAGTTGAGTCCGGAATTGATTTTGTTTTTAAGCTGAATATTGTTCCATCTACATCGAAAAAGACGGCTTTAATTGTAGTATTTTTTAGAGAAGTCATATTAATTGATCACTGTATCATTCTTATAAAAATACAAACAATATTCCGCCAGATCTCACCTGTACATAGATTTAACTTTATTTTAATATTTGATAATTTAAATATTTCTTAAGAATAAATGATTAAAAAACATAAGCATTTGACAATTAAATAGAAAAATCTAATATTTTTGTTCGAACCTCTTGTTTAAGTAATCTTACAACGTTACTGTAAAACATTATCAAAAATGAGGGAATATTGGATTATAAATCTTTTAATTCGCCAGATCACTATTTTCAATCTTTCTCCTCGTACTTTTGATCTCGTCTCTAAGCTTACCGAATTTATACGTGGTATTGAATCCGAATGACCTGTAATAATCCCTCACATAATTATTCTGATAGAAATCTGTTCCCTGAGTTTCAGTAACTGCTTTCCTGAATTGATTGAAAGGATTATTGATATAAGCTGAAAACGACAGCTGATTATCCAGAATACTTTTGCTGAAACTGAAAGAAGAACCTGTATAAGAATTCGTAATTGGCTGAGAAATAGATATAATATGTGAAGAGATTGTTTTCAACTTCAATATCATTCACTTTTCCCTTGATAAAAAAGAAAGCTGAATTTCCATTGATTCCTAAAGTAAGTTTCTTTGTAACAGGATAATTAAAGTTGTAATCTAAACCTAATCTGCTTACACTGCTTGAATTTTCATAAGTAGTTCTTGTAATATTTGTAGCGGGATCATAGGTCGAAACTTTAAGATCGATCTTATTAGAAAAGGAATATCCCAATCTAAGGTTCAGACTGACCTTATGATTATAGGAATAATTTGCCATCAGATCATTATTGATAACAGGTTTCAGATAAGGATTCCCACTGATCTGAAAATAGGGATTTGATTGATTGACGAAAGGATTCAGACGAATGATTCCCGGTCTTTTGATCCGCTGTGAAAATCCGAAATTGATGCCGTGGTGTTCTTTCCGGTTCTTACCGATTGAAATATTGGGGATCAGATTAAACAGAGATCATCTAATTGTTTTCCAAACTGCGTGGGAGGACGAATGGATATTCGAATTTTTAATAAACCAAAAAACAAATGAAACTGCTTTCCGACAATTTGAGCAAAGTATTGAAGTGTCAGATGAAAATCTTTATCTGGTCAATTGGACCGATCTCACTTCCTCGCTTCAATTTGAAAATACAAAACTACCGGATAAAATAAATGAAGATCTTAAAATAAAAATTCCAAATGGTTTCTATAAAGTAACTGTAAAACAGCTTTTTGACCACGATGATGATTATGACAGCGAAAATAAAGTTAGCTATGTCGTAGAACTCATATCTGAACCAAATAATCCATACACTCTGAAACGATAAGCTGGACAGAAGATTTCCCCAATGATGACACGTATTTTTTAAACGACGAAAGAAATGAGTTTGATGACCTTTTAGATCAATTATTACAAAAAGACCAAACAATCTCTTAAAAGATGGTTTATAGATTCTACCATAATTTTCTTTACAAGCATTCTCTCTGTCTCAGTTGATTTTCCTAATATCAAGTACTCTTATCGTGATTGCTGAAGCTAAGAGTCACTAAATTACTCTTTGCTGATCCTGTCTTTGTCTGCGGAT
>Ga0308156_1001554_pt1 | contig 25847 bp, 26 predicted proteins | sample PhyAR2_FD_201041 | JGI IMG/M metagenome (GOLD analysis project Ga0308156, IMG submission 201041) | Phyllosphere microbial communities from UC Gill Tract Community Farm, Albany, California, United States - DLSL A.R2 | ecosystem: Host-associated > Plants > Phyllosphere > Unclassified | place: USA... | reverse complement strand
TGCGTACTGAAGCCATCACCCTGGGACTGGACTTTGGTAGTGATTCGGTGCGTGCGCTGGCGGTGGATTGTCACTCTGGTCAGGAGCTGCAAAGTGCCGTGGCAAACTATGCACGCTGGCAGCAAGGCCTTTACAGCGATCCTCACAGCAACCGCTTCCGTCACCATCCACAAGACTACATTGATGCCATGGAGCAGGCGATGCTCGAGGTGTTAAATGCGTTGAGTGAAGAACAACGCGCTGCCGTCGTCGGTATCGGCGTTGACAGTACCGGCTCCACGCCCGCGCCTGTTGACCGTGACGGCAAGGTTCTGGCGCTGCGGCCTGAATTTGCTGAAAACCCGAACGCGATGTTTGTGCTGTGGAAAGATCATACGGCAATTGAAGAAGCCGAAGAGATCAATCAGCTGTGCCGTAGCGGCCGCTTTACCGACTACAGCCGTTACATTGGCGGTATTTACTCTTCTGAATGGTTCTGGGCAAAAATCCTTCACGTGACGCGTCACGATGCAGCGGTGCGCGAGGCCGCAGTCTCCTGGGTTGAACTGTGCGACTGGGTACCGGCATTGCTCAGCGATACCGTTGCCCCAGAAAAACTGCGCCGTGGACGCTGCGCCGCAGGTCATAAAGCACTGTGGCACGGCGACTGGAACGGCTTGCCGGATGTGGAATTTCTGAATGCGCTCGATCCCCATCTTACTCAGCAGCTTGACTCCCCGCTGTTTAAAGACACCTGGACCGCGGATTTGCCGGTGGGCACGTTGAGTCCCGAGTGGTCACAGCGCCTGGGCTTATCCCAGCAGGTGACGATTTCAGGCGGTGCCTTTGACTGTCATATGGGTGCAGTGGGCGCAGGCGCACGGCCCTACACGCTGGTGAAAGTGATTGGCACCTCCACCTGCGACATTTTGATTGCGGATACTGAGAAGGTGGGCGACCGCGCGATCAAAGGCATTTGCGGACAGGTCGATGGCAGCGTGGTGCCGGGCGCCATGGGTCTGGAAGCCGGACAGTCGGCGTTTGGCGATATTTATGCCTGGTTCAGTCGTCTGCTCGGCTGGCCGTTACAGCAGGCGGCGCAGCACCATCCTGAACTAAAACCGCAACTGGCAGAGATGCAAAAGTCGCTGATCAAAAACCTGACTGACGCCTGGGCCGCCAATCCGCAATTGGATCATCTGCCGGTGGTGCTGGACTGGTTCAATGGCCGCCGTACACCGAACGCCAATCAGCGCCTTAAAGGTGTGATCACCGATCTTAATCTCGGCACCGATGCGCCTGCCCTGTTTGGCGGCCTGATTGCGGCGACCGCATTTGGCGCCCGCGCCATCATGGAGTGCTTCGAGCAGCAGGATATTCCGGTTGAGAACATTTTGACCCTGGGCGGCATTGCCCGTAAGTCTCCCGCCATTATGCAGGCCTGCTGCGACGTGATGAATCGCCCGCTGGATATCGTCTCTTCAGATGAATGCTGCGCCCTGGGCGCCGCCATCTTCGCCGCCGTGGCCGCCGGTGTTCACCGCGACGTCGAGCAGGCACAGAACGTGATGGCCAGCCCGATTGACGTCACGCTGCAGCCCGATCCGCAGCGCGTCGCGCGCTATCAGGAACTTTATCAACGCTATCAACAATGGTGCGTGACGGCAGAACCTCATTATGCCGCACGTTCCGCTTCCGCTAAGTAAAGGAGTGGTTTATGCAACAGTTCAACGTGTGGTTTGTCATTGGTACACAGCACCTCTACGGAGCGGAAACGTTACGTCAGGTTGAGCAGAATGCCCGTCAGGTGGTGGAAGGTCTGAATCAGGCGGGACTGCCTGTGCGCCTGGCACTCAAACCGCTGGTGAAATCGCCAGATGAAGCGCTGTCGCTGTGCCGTGAGGCCAGTCACGATCAAAACTGTGTGGGCATCATTACCTGGCTTCATACTTTTTCGCCGGCCAAAATGTGGATCGGCGGTTTAAACGTATTAACGAAACCGTTATTGCAGTTTCATACCCAGTTCAATGCCGAAATTCCGTGGGACAGCATGGACATGGACTTCATGAACCTGAACCAGACCGCTCACGGCGGTCGTGAGTTTGGCTTTATCGGCGCACGTATGGGCCTGCAGCACAGCGTGGTGACCGGCCACTGGCAGGATAAACACAGCCAACAGCGCGTGGCCAACTGGATGCGCGCCGCGCTGGCCAAACAGGCCAGTCAGCACCTGAAAGTGGCCCGTTTCGGCGATAACATGCGTGAAGTGGCCGTAACGGAAGGCGATAAGGTCGCGGCACAAATCAAATTTGGCTATGCCGTTAACGGCTGGGGCGTGGGCGATTTGGTCGAAGTGATTAACGGCGTCAGCGATGGCGATGTTAATGCACTGGTCGATGAGTATGAGAGCCAGTACCGCTTTACCGATGTCGCCGCCGTCGGCGGTGAAAAGCGGCAAAACGTTCTGGATGCCGCGCGCATTGAGCTGGGCCTTAAGCGTTTTCTGGACGATGAAGGCTGTATGGCATTCACCACCAACTTCCAGACGCTGCATGGCATGACCCAGCTACCCGGCCTGGCGGTACAGCGCCTGATGGGCCAGGGCTATGGTTTTGCAGGCGAAGGCGACTGGAAAACGGCCGCCCTGCTGCGCATTTTCAAAGTGCTGGCGGGCGATCGTCCCGGCGGAACCTCCTTTATGGAGGATTACACTTACCACTTCTCACCGGGCAACGATTTAGTACTGGGTTCACATATGCTGGAGGTGTGCCCGTCCATCGCGCTGGAAGAGAAGCCGCTGATTGACGTTCAGTTTCTGGGCATTGGCAACAAAGCCGATCCGGCACGACTGATCTTCTCAACACCGGCAGGCCGTGCCATCAACGCCAGCGTGATCGATATGGGTGACCGCTTCCGTCTGCTGGTGAACGTAGTGGACGCCATCGAGCAGCCCAAACCTCTGCCAAAACTGCCCGTGGCCCGTGCGCTGTGGAAAGCTCAGCCATCGCTGGCAACGGCCTCTGAAGCCTGGATCCTGGCGGGCGGCGCGCACCATACCGTGTTCAGTCAGGCACTGAGCCTGGATGATATGTATCTGTACGGTGAGATGCACGGCATTGAGGTGCTGGTGATTGACGAACATACCCAGTTGCCTGCGTTTAAGGATGCCCTGCGCTGGAACGACGCTTACTACCATATGAAGCGTTAAGATTGCTGAGACGTTGCGAACGGGTCAGATTGCTGGCCCGTTTTTTTATGGCTTGCCGCCGACCTTATCAACTCAGGCGGTCAACCGTGAATCACCCGAGGTAATACAATCGGATCAGTACGCCTTGAGTCACGGCTTTGCTTCTTCTTTTTTATCTGTTTCGTTATGAGGTTCTGCGTCAATTCGAGCCTGTTTCTGTGCAGTCAGTAGGCTGATGCAAAAGGGTTATCTGGCAGCAGAAATTAACATACGGGCTAGACGTTCTTTGTACAAAGGGCACAGGCCTGGATCACTCATTGCCTGCCACGTAACAGCGGCAGGCAGGCCTGGCATTTATTTTTTCAATAAACGTGGCAGTTGATTATCAAGCTCAAGAACACAGGCATCCATCAGCTTTTGCGTTTCCTGGGTCACTTTAGCGTAATTGTTGGCCTTCCAGTCACTGATCGGTGCTGTCGCCGGTTTCGGTGCACACTCTGATACCACATAGGCGCTGAGAATATTGCCGCCTTCCGGACGTTTATAGAACAGCACGCGGTAAGTTAAATCGTAGTTGCTGTTATTGGCCGACATATCGCTATAAACCAGTGACCATTGCGCCGCGGCAATGAACAGCGGCTGTGTATAAGCATATCCGTTGCCATTTTTATCGAGCCAGCTTTTTATTTTCACTACGGCTTTTGGGGTAAAATAGTGCGCCGTAGGTTCGGGCAGCGCATCAACAGAGGTGCCTTTATAACTGTTTTTGTCAAAGGAGCCGGTGCTGATTCCCCCACCTAACACTGCCGTTAGCACAGACATGCCCACACCCGCACCGGTACTCACCGGTGTGACTTCGCGCAGTTTTACGTCTGAGTAATGATTGTTATTCATATCCACTGGCGCATAAATCGTCTCAACAGTCAGCGTGCTGCCGTTATCGGCCTTAACGACCTGAGCATTATTTTTACCTGCGCATCCCACCAGAAAGACTAATGACAACGTACCCGTTATTAATAACTTGCTCATATTTATCGCATTCCCTTTACGTAAAAAGCCCTTGTTTCCGATTGTCTCTTTAAGGATTTCCAACCGGATTCCAGCTTCTATAACGGGTAAAAGGGAAAAAGCTTTAGGATTTTTTCATTAATTTTTGATGAATACTCATGGCTTAGTGTCGGTTAAGCATGATGGTGCGCGGGAACCTTCAGGCAGCTGACGGGCACCTGTGGTTCAGCAGTGCCCACGGATGCCCTCACAGAAGAGGCCTGAATATCACCCTTTCCATCACTGAATGGCGGTTTACCACGTCACCGGCTTGCCAAAGCGATCCAGATACTCCAGCCCCGGTCGGCCCCGCTTGTGCTCGATGACGTTCACGATATCAGGCAGGGTTTCCTCAAGGCTAAAGGCCCCCTGTTCACCGCCCAGAGCCGTGCGAATCCAGCCCGGTGCCAGCAGTAATAAAGCCCGGTCCGGATGAGAGCGCGCCTGCCGTGCCGCATAGCTTCGCATATATTGATTCAGCGCGGCTTTAGAGCCGCGATACACTTCTCTTCCCCCTTTCACATTATCCCCCACGCTACCTTGACCGGATGACATGACGCCAATCAGTCCGTTGGCTCTGACTCGATCCTGACAGGTTTCAACAACCCGCATTGGCGAAAGCGCATTCGTTACCATGACGTGAATAAAATCTTCGGTACTGACCTCTCCAATCGTCTCACTCTGGTTGGGATTCGCCGTGCCGGCATTCACAAAAAGCGCGTCATAGCAACGATGCTGCAACCGCGATTTAAGCTGAGCGATTTGATCGGTATCGTTGATGTCCAGTTGTTCAATGGTAAGTGCATGCGGATAACGTGCAGACAAATCCTGCATAGCCTCGGGATGGCTGTTACGCACCGTTGCCGTCACTTCCCAGCCGCGGCTGAGCAGCTCACTGGTCATGGCCAACCCGATACCTCGTGAGGCACCTATTAATAACATTTTGGGCTTGTCGGCCTGCGATGAATAAAGCGTCATATGAGTTACTCCTGCTGGTTGCGGAAATAACGACTTTAATGCGCAAAGAACAGTTGAGCCAGACGCACAGGATGCAATAATAGATTGCGTCTGATGCAAGGGTCTGACTTTATGCCTGATATTGATCTGAATTTACTCACTGCGCTGGATGCTTTGCTGACAGAGTGCAGCGTGACACGCGCAGCGAAACGGTTGGGGCTCAGTACCTCAGCCATGAGCCGCACGCTAGGCCGCTTACGCCTGGCGACCGGCGATCCGCTACTGGTTCAGGCCGGGCATAATATGGTTCCAACGCCCTATGCCACTGAACTGGCCACGCGCGTCCATGAGACGACTATGGACGCGTTCGCCCTGCTGCGCTCCGCAGATAAACGCCTCGATCTTTCTACAACCGCGCGCAGCATCGTTATACGGGCGAATGAAGGATTTATCGATTTAACCGCCGCCGCGCTGCTTAACGAGCTTCGCCAGACCGCGCCCAGGCTACGACTCATTTTCGTCAATAAATCAGATAAAGCGCCGCAGGCGTTGCGTGAAGGCAAGATTGATCTTGAAATTGGCGTGCTGGGTACGGATGCGCCGGAACTCAAAACCAGGCTGCTATTCAGCGACCACTTTGTGGGCATCTGCCGACGCGATCATCCGCTGCTGGATAACCCAGGCGTGACGGCAGAGCGCTATGCCAGCTTTTCGCATATCGTCATGTCCAGAAATAATGCCCGCTCTGGGCCTGTTGACGCCGCGCTTGATGCGCTTCAACTGCGCCGGGACATTCTGATGTCCGTTCCGACTTACAGCAGCGCCATCAATATTGTTTGCCAGACAGACCTCATTGGGCTGGTACCGTCATCCGCGCTGGTCGGGCCCAACCGGCGCGCCGACCTGGTGCATTTCGATCTGCCTGTGGCTACACCGGTGATAAAGGTGCTGGCTATCTGGCATCCAAGACTGCACGCGGACCCGGTGCACCGCTGGCTTCGTGATACGATCGTCGCCGTTTGCCGCCGGGAACAGGGTAAAACCAAATGAATAGCGCGATGTGATACCGGGTCGACACAGAGACTCGCGACCTTGCAAGCCGGTATCAGACTTTTTTCCTTTCCGGGCTGACGCTTATAGCGCCCCATTCGCCTGGGGGGTGAAAATTCGTTATCATCATCGCCTGTTCACGCCCCAGGCCCACTGATGTCTACGATCGTTGATACTTTTATTGCCCCGCCGTGCCATGAGGAGATACGCATTCTCTATCAGGACGACCATCTGGTGCTGATCGACAAGCCCAGTGGGCTGTTGAGCCTGTCAGGCAAAAACCCCCAAAACCTGGACTCGGTACACTATCGCCTGGTGACGATCTTCCCCGGCTGCACACTGGTGCACCGGCTGGATTTTGGCACCTCCGGGTTGATGGTTGTGGCGCGTAACAAAACCATTAACGCGGCGCTCAGCCAGCAATTCAGCGCGCGCACGGTGGCTAAGCACTACAGCGCCCTACTGTGCGGACATTTACCGGATGAAGAAGGCATCATTGATGCTCCAATCGCGAAAGACCCAGCCCGGTTTCCACGGATGTCTATTTGCGCCGAATGGGGCAAGCCTGCCCGTTCCCGTTATCGGGTTGTTGAGCGTTTTAACCTTAAACGGGATGACGCCAGTGTGATTCCCCTGACGCGCGTGACGCTGATCCCAGAAACCGGTCGCACTCATCAGTTACGTATTCACTGCCAACTGCTGGGCCATCCGATTTTAGGCTGTGACCTCTACGGGGGGCTTTTGCTGCCGGGCATGGAACAGACGCCAAGGTTAATGCTTCATGCCAGTGAACTGCAGTTTGTTCATCCCGTTACCGCTGAGCCCTTTCACATCGTCAGCCCCAGTCCGTTTTAACGCAACGCCTTTACATTGGCGCCAGGAACACGGCTGACATTGCTGTGCCGGGACGCTCCAGCCCGCAACCCCCTCTTCTTGCCACGGCTCACGGCACCGGTTTACTTCAGGTGCAGGTTGTTCAGAAAGTCGGTAATAGCCGCAGCGATCGCCAGGCCGTGCGTTTCCAGCGCAAAGTGTCCGGTATCATAGAAGCGAATCTCCGCATCGGGCAGATCCCGTTTCCACGCCTCGGCACCAGCCGGCAGGAAGAAGGGATCGTTTTTCCCCCACACCGCCAGCAAGGGGGGCTGAAACTGACGGAAGTAGTTCTGAAACGCCGGGTACAGCGCCACGTTTGATGCGTAATCCAGCAGCAAATCGAGTTGAATCTCCGCGTTACCCGGCCGAAGAATGTGCAAACCCTCAAGCGTGTAACCATCCGGTGAGACACGACTTTTATCGGGCACGCCCTCAAGATATTGCCATTTGATCGAAGCTGGCGTTGGGAAGTCTCGCAGCGCGTCACGGTTTTCCTGGCTGGGCTCCTGCCAGTAGCGCTGGATCGGTTTCCAGCCCTCACCCAGTCCTTCCTCATAGGCGTTACCGTTTTGAGAAATAATGGCCGTAATCCGTTCCGGATGACTGACGGCAAGCCGCCAGCCGACGGGGGCGCCATAGTCGTGAACCATCAGCGCATAGCGCTCCAGCTTAAGCTGTTGCGTTAACTGTTCAATAGTGATTGCCAGCTGGCTGAAGGCGTAAACGTATTCGCCTCGTGCCGGAGATTCCGTGAAGCCAAACGCAGGCAGGTCGGGTGCAATCACGTGGTAGTGCCCGGCAAGATGCGGGATCAGGTCTCTGAACATAAATGAGGATCCCGCGAAGCCATGTAACAGCAGTATTGTCGGCCTGTTGGGATCGCCCGCTTCGCGGTAAAACACATTGACGTCGCCAACCTGTTCGTAGCGGTATTTTACGCCATCCCGTTGCTGTGCATCGTTAACGTCTTGCGTACGCAAACTGTCTGTCGTCGTAATGGATTTTGAAGCCGCCATGATGTTTCCTTATGATGTAACCGTTAAAGTTATTATTTGAAGGTTACGATCTGTTTTGCTAACCTGTCAAATATGTTTTTAACAGTTACAGGCAGCTATGAATCCCGATCTCAACACCCACGACTTCCTTTTCCTGGCGGATAACCTCGCACTGGACTTTATCAATAGTGAATACGGCGTGGACGAGCAGCGACATGACTGTTTCAGCGACGATCGACGCGTGATGCTCTGGCTGGAGATGGCAGGGATCTTGCCGGATGGCGCGCCTTTGCAGGCACCTGATGGGCTGTTACATGAAGCGCGGGCGCTGCGCGACAGTGCACGTGCACTTGTCGATGCTGCGATGAATGGCTTATCTGCGGATCTGACTGTTCTTAACAGGCTCTATAAGGACGGGCGCCCGACGAAGCGACTGGCGTGGGATGATGACGCGCAGCGATACCAGATCGCGGTTAGCCACGAGGAGATAAGCATAGCCATCCTGCTTTGGCCGGTGGTCAACGCACTGGTCGAGCTTGTTGTCAGTGACAGCTTTACGTACGTGCGCCAGTGTGAAGCACATGACTGTATCCTGCTTTTCCATGACCTCAGTAAATCGCACCGCCGCCGCTGGTGCAGCATGGCGACCTGTGGCAATCGCATGAAAGTCGCTGCGTTTCGATCCCGAAAGCGATCGGATCAGGTTTGATTATGGCTGCAAACGGCACGAGCCCTGCGGCGAAAGTGCGCAGCACTTTGCAGCAAGGCTCAGCGGTTATCCCGCCTGATTGCAATCATTACCACATCAGATCATCGGGTACTTTGAAATCGGCATAGGGATCGTCTTCATCCTGGGCTTCCTGACTCAGCGCACTGTTTAAGACAATACTGTTGGCATCACGTTGGGCAATTTTATCAGCAACGCTCGCGGGAATAATGGCGTAATGGCTCTCTTCGCTGTTATCCACCTGCAAACGTGCGATCGCCAGACGGCCATTGATAAGTTGTGCCTGGGTGGGCTTATCCACCATGATTTTTTTAATCAGGTTGTTATCTGTGAAGTTAAAACCGATATCACCTCGGGAAATGTCGATTTTGTTCATGTCAATCAGCTGCTTCACCTGCGCCTTGTACTCTTTTGAAAGCACAGCCTGCCGTTGTTGTTCATTGAGCTGCTTGTCACGCTCTTGCTGGGCTTTTTTGTTCTCTTCTACAGCTTCGCGCGCCTCGCGGGCCTGAACACGCGATTTTTTGGCCGTTCTCTGGACCTTGTCCATTTTCTTACTGGTGACTAATCCTGCTTTTAACAGCTGCTCTTGTAAGGTGAGTTTTGCCATCTTGTTCTCTGAATCTGATGAGGAATGGGCGGGATTATACCTGAGGCGATAGCAGATTGCAGACGCTGATGTAGTGCGCACTTAAGACTCGAGCGGACGTTGTATGCGCGAAGTCGTGAGGTTCCCCACGTCGGGTCCGGTATCCGTCAGTCGCTCATCCCCGGGTTAGCGTCCTGCAGATGCTGGCTGAGAGGGAGCCGGTGGTTCGCTAACACAATCGGCTATGCGCAACAGAGACGACGTTGAAGGAAGTCTGTAAGCTCATTAAGAGGCGCACTGGAATATATAACAAACCTGTTAGTCACAGGCGGGAAGGCGCGAAGAGAGATAAAAAGAAGGCATAAACGCCGCCAGCGCCCTGTCAGGCGAGGCACTGGCAGACAGGTCTGATGATGTCAGACCTTGAGCATTTTTACCGTGGCATCAATGTCTATCTCATCTTCAGAGAAGATTAGGGTTGCGCCCTGAAAGGTGGTGATGGCCAGTTTTTTCAACGTACGCATCTCATCGGCCTGGGCTGCGGATTTAGGTTTGATATTGTTCATCAAGATGCCCACAGACAGCACCGTATTTTCTTTATCGATACGGCTGCTGGCAGGCACTTCCTCGCTGAAGACCACATAAGACTTGATGGCAGTGAGCTTGATTCGCTCACCCGCGATAAAAATGTATTTGCTCTCTGGCAGGACTTTCACCGCAAAGGCCGACAGCCCTTTATTGTTGGTGGTGGGTTCAAACGTCACCGCCGCATCTTTCTTAATCAGATCAGGGTTGGCGACCTTAATCACGTGAAAATACCGGTTATCACCGTTTTCATCTTTGATAAAGCCAAAGCCTTTATCCTGAAACCAGGTTGTGATTGTTCCATTCATCGCCATTACCGCCTACCTAATCGTTTATCTACTCAATTTTTTCAGCGCGCAGTGTAAAACACAATGCGGGTGCAAACTACGTCTTTGGGCTAAGTGTGGCCGATAAATTTCGGCTCTGCACCTAAGCGTTACGGGCAGAGAGGTCGGGAAGACCATGAGGGCGTGGCTGGCGGCAGATGAATAATGCCGCCCTCCGCTGTGAATTGAGCAAAAACCACTCCGTTACCGGGTCAATAAGAAATTATCTGTTCGGTCACAGCGATATACTTCTTTAAAACAAATCAAAGAGGTTAATTGCATGATTTATCAGCCAAAATTTATCAGCTTCGACTGCTACGGAACGCTCATAAACTTTGAAATGGGGCCGACCGCTAAGGGGCTTTTTGCCGACCGGATTGCAGAACAGCGAATGCCTGCGTTTCTGGACAGCTTCCGTTTCTACCGGCTTGATGAAGTGCTGGGTGACTGGAAGCCGTTTTTTCAGGTCGTTGAAAACGCTATTCAGCGGGCCTGTAAAGCGCATGATGTGGCGTACCGCGATTCTGATGCACTCACTCTCTATAACGCGGTGCCGACCTGGCAGCCACATCCTCACGTTGTGGAAACGCTGGAATTGATCTCTCAACATATTCCGTTAGTGATTTTGTCGAATTCCATGGTGGATCTTATTCCCCACAGCGTCGCCCATCTTAAAGCGCCTTTTCATGCGGTCTACACCGCTGAAGCGGCTCAGGCTTATAAGCCGCGTGCACAGATTTTCGAATACATGTTTGACCAGTTGGGCTGCGGACCCGAGCAGATGATGCACTGCTCCTCCAGCTTCCGTTATGACCTGATGACGGCATCCGACCTTGGATTTATGGCCAAAGCGTTTATCGATCGTGGGCATGAACCCGCCTTAGAAGGTTATGGCGTTGATCGGCTCACCGACTTCCGCCAGCTTGCCGGCCTGCTTGGTCTTTAATGCGTCTCTGGGTGCGGAGAAACGAGGAAATATGATGCCTGATGAACAGAGGCCCAAGGCGGTCGCACTCAGCACAGCTGCGCCAGCGCTTTCGCTGCCGGCTATCCAATCTTTAGTGTCTGAAAAATATGGCATTGAGGGCACCGTCCTGCCGCTGGCCAGTGAGCGCGATCAGAACTGTTGCATCGAGCAGGCCGACGGCACGCGCTATGTGTTAAAGATCAGTAATCCCTCTGAAGCGCTGTCCATCGTGGATTTTCAGATTGCCGCGCTTAATCACATCGCCGAGTCCGCGCCCGGGCTGTCCACGCCGCGCGTCGTGCGAACGCTAGAGGGCTCCCTGCGTGACAACGTCACTCTTGACGGAGGAGAAATAACGACCGTCAGAATGCTGACCTATCTAGACGGTATACAGGTTAAGGATACGGAGAGAACCCCAGCACAGCGTTGCGCGATGGGCACCTGCTTGGCCCGGCTTGACCTGGCTTTACAGGCATTCAGCCATCCCGCTGCCAGCCACGATCTTCTCTGGAACGTTTCAGCCGCGCATCGCCTGATGGATAAGCTGGAAGACCTCGTCGATCCCACCCGCCGCAGGCTGGCTGAAAAATTTATGACGCGTTTTATCACCCATATCCTGCCGCGCCTTCCGGCGCTGAGGGCGCAGGTTATCCATAACGACTTCCATCTCTACAACGTGATGGTTGCGCCAGAGGCGCAGGATCATATTACGGGCATTATCGATTTTGGCGACATGCTTTATGCCCCCCTGGTCGGCGAAGTCGCAACCGCGGCGGCCTTTCAGATGACAGGCAGCGTCGATCCTTTTGCCGGCGCCGCCCAGTTTGTCGGCGCCTACCACCAGACGCTCCCGCTTACCGATCTGGAGCAGGCGGTCGTGACCGATCTGATGGCGACCCGTCATCTGATTACCGTTTTGATTACCGAGTGGCGCGCGGTTCGCTATCCACACAATCGCGCCTATATCATGCGGCACAATCCAGCCGCGTGGGAGGCGCTGTCTTTAATAGCGGATCTGTCTCGCGATACGGCACGTGACCGACTGCTGGCTGAACTCTGAAACCGGAGAATTGTATGAAAAGCACGACAGATCTCAATATGGTAAACGCCTATATCCCCGGCCAGGTCGACGTGGGGCCGGTCACCGCCGCGATGATTCAACGGCGCGATGCGCTGCTCGGCCCAGCCTATCGCCTGATGTACGAGCATCCCTTACATATCGTGCGCGGTGAAGGCGTGTGGCTCTTCGATCCTGAGGGCCGTCGCTATCTGGATATTTATAATAATGTCACCTCGCTCGGGCACTGCCATCCTGCCGTCACCGAGGCCATCTGTCAGCAGGTTCAGACGCTGGCAACAAATACCCGCTACCTGCACGACACCATTCTGGAACTGGCCGAACGCCTGCTGGCCACCGTGCCGGAAACCGCGCTTGCGCATCTGATGCTGACCTGCACAGGCAGTGAGGCCAATGACCTGGCTTACCGTATTGCCAAAGTTCGTACCGGGGGCACCGGCATTATTGTGACCGAGACGGCCTATCACGGCATCACGGACGCGGTTTCTCAGTTTTCGCCCTCTTTAGGCACGTCGGTGGATCTTGGCGCCCATGTGCGCCTGATTCCTGCCCCACGGCTTTATCATGCTGAGGGAGCCGATCTTAGCGAGCGCTTCACGCGCGACGTGGAAAACGCAATCGCCGACCTGCAGCGTCACGGCATCAAACCCGCCGCGCTGATCGTCGATTCCTTGTTCACCAGCGATGGCATCTTGCCTGGTCCGGTGGGCTTTATGAAAGGTGCAGTTGAAGCCATCAAGCGGGCCGGTGGCGTGTTTATTGCCGATGAAGTTCAGCCCGGCTTTGGGCGCACAGGCGAGACAATGTGCGGCTTCCAGCGCCACGGCATTATCCCGGACATGGTGACGCTGGGCAAGCCGATGGGCAACGGTCAGCCGATTGCCGGTCTGCTGGCCACCGCTGATGTGCTGGCGGAGTTTGGTCAACGCTCACGGTATTTCAATACTTTTGCGGGCAATACCGTTTCCTGCGCAGCCGCACTGGCCGTTCTGAAAACCATTGAAAGGGATGGCCTGGTTGCCCATGCGCGCGATGTAGGCAAACAGCTGCTTGATGGCATAACCGCGCTGGGTAAAAAGCATGAGGCGATCGGTGATGTTCGCGGTGCCGGCCTCTTCGTTGGCGTGGAACTGGTTTCCGATCGTCTGTCGCGCACCCCGGATCGCTGGCTGACCAGTCAGGTGGTGAACAGAATGCGTCAAAAAGGCGTGCTGCTGAGCGCATGCGCAATGGGCCACAACGTGCTGAAAATTCGCCCACCGCTGGTCTTGACGGCAGATCAGGCGGGAATGATAATCGATGTCCTCGATCAGTCGCTGACAGAAGCGACGGCCGCCAGGGCTTCCCAGTCTGTTCTGAGGTAATCACCTGACCATGACGCACATTAAACCCCTCGATCGTACCGATATCAGAATACTTGAGCATCTTCAGCGCGAGGGGCGGTGTTCGATAGTGGAACTGGCTGAGGCGATCAGCCTCAGCCCCAGTCCCTGCCTGGCGCGCACCCGACGCCTGGAGCAGAGCGGAATTATTTCGGGTTACGCCGCCAGGGTTACGCTGAACAAACTGGGTAATAACCTGGTTGTGTTCTCCGAAATCACCCTGAACAGTCATTACCCGTCCGATTTTATCAAATTCGAATCCGGCGCCTGTAAGTACCGGGAGATTGTAGAGTGCTACAACATCAGCGGAGGCTATGACTATCTGTTAAAAATCATCGCCCCGAATCTTCACAGGTTTCAGGACCTGATGGATCGTTTGCTGGACGATGAGATCGGTATTGCCAAATTCGCCAGCCGGGTCGTTCTTCGGCAACCCTGGCAGTGGCGCGAAGAGCCACTGAGCGAGATTGCAACCGGGCAGGCAAGCTGGTCGTAATGCCTTGTGCAGGCTGACGGCACGTCAAATCACAGGAAATGCGCCTGACCGTTACCCGCCTGTCGATAAGACCCGAGTTCAGGCCAAAAGCGCGATTTGCCCCTCATCAGGGGCGGACATTTCTGTGAGGGGTGCCGACTGTACTGGACGGTTGTTCCCCCTTCCCGGTCCGGCTTTGAAAACATCCTGTATGTCCACGTGCCCCTGGTGTAAGCCGACTGCCAGGCACTGCGAAACAGCGCGCCAGCAGCAGAACGGCGTTGCGACCTGTCCATGTGGTAATGCGATCAAAGACATTGCCGTACGGCGCCCTGAAGCATCCAAACGGACCACCCTGCAACGCATCTTTTCTGGCTGCACGCCATGCATCACACCGTCTCACGAGGCTTAAGGCCAGCATCGCCAACGGGATCACCGCGCCCGGTTTCTACGCCGTTTTTGGCTGATAAGAGGCCCTGTTGGAAGAGGGAGTGCAGTGCTATAGTGCCCTTTACGCTCAGCGCAGCAGAGACTGACGTAAAGGCGCTGATCGGCTTTCTGCACCCTGTTAACCCCGGCTTTTCGACCGTAGCTGAGGGTGACTTTAGGGATGAGCCTGATGCAGCGGTATTATCCGCAATAAACCAGGCCGAACGTTAAGGCTTTGAGCGGTGAAAATGATCATGCGATATCAGATGGCTGTCTTGTTGTTTGCAGGAACAACCGCTGCGCTGGCAGCGCCCCCCGTTGCCAATGTCTGGCAGATCTATCAGGCTGAACTCGCTCGCCAGTGCCCAGCTAAACATCTTGAATGGCTCGCACCGGCTGACATTCGTGATGCGCTTGATGACTATCAATCCCATCTGAGTACCGGTTTACAAAGTGCGATGACGACCGCCGAACGTCACCGCTGCCGCGATGTGTCGGCAGGTGTGACATGTGACAATGTCGGTGACCTGGATATTGCCTGGAAAAACGATTTAATGCCCGCTGTTGCGGCCTCTTTTTGTCGCCGTTTTACGATGTGCCGAAAACAGTCGGACTGCGACAACCTTGCTGCACCTTAGCGCTCGCCTACCCGCCACCGACGCGAAACCTAAGCGCATGCCGGAATCCGCAGAAGCCTTGCGATCCTTTTTAAGACAATCAATAACTGCGCGCAACGGCGCAGACATCAACCGGCGGGGAAAATAGCGCCAGGGGCCGGCAAAAAAGGCCCACCACGCGTCAGGCAGCGGCATGAGTTCGCCTGCCTTAACGTGAGGCAGCAGTCCGTTTTCGAACGTCGCGGTCACGCCCTGGCCTTTTAGGGTCAGATCGCTCGCACCAGATACACCGTTAACCCCGATAGTCAGGCGTCCGGGCACATCCATGCGAACCGTTTCTCCATTGCGCGCAAACGTCGCGGGGACGCGTGCAACGTGGGGAAATCCTAGATTGATGCCGCCTGCCCCGGCACCGCCATTCAACTTGGGGCGCACTGAGGTCAGGCAAGGATGACAACGTGAGATAACCCAACCGGCTCAGACAAAATGCCATTCAAAGCCGTTTGCCGTTTTATTAATATGACCGGCGGAACTTCGGGCAAAGTGAGCGCTGAACCATAGCGCCTGATTCTCGACAGCCCATTCCATCGCCCAGCGGCGTTGAACTTCAGCCTGCTCTGCATTGGCACAAAAGCGTGAGGCCAGATGAGGCTGCCTGACCTGAAGCTCATTATGCATCAGGTCACCGCTGAATAAGGCATATTCCCCCGCACTGTGCAGGATAATCGACGCATGATCGTGGCTGTGCCCCGGCGTCGGGACAACGCGTAACACTTCTGCGAAATGCGGCGTTTGACTCACATCGAACGTCTCAAGTAACCCGGCATCGATCACCGGGTTAAAGCTGTCTTCTAAAACCGTTTTTCTTGCCGGATCGTTTTGCCAGCTTTTCAGGCCAATAGCGGAACAGTGATAGCGCGCATTTTTGAAAAATGGCGTCCACTTGCCTTCAACCTGATGGGTATTCCAGCCAACATGGTCGCCATGCAGATGGGTGAGCAAAACGATGTCCACCTCATCGGGATCAATGCCTGTCTCGCGAAAACGTTGTTCATAAGGCGTATCCAGTTGGTGGGAAAGCGGAGAGCCGGGGCGCTCACGTCCATTACCACTCGCTGTATCAATGACAATGACGTTATCCGGCGTCCGGACAATCCAGCTATGCACCGAAAGCGCGATATTTTCAGGAGAAAGGCCGTCCAGCTGCTGGTCTGGATACAGCATGCTCACAGATAATGACGCCTCAAGTTCCGAAACCTTGAAGACGTCACAGTCACCCACGCGATAGTTCGATTTCTGTTTCACAGTAGCCCCTAAGACAGGATGAAATGATGCTTTTGATGAGTATGATTGAATCGTATCAGCTGGAAGAGGTTATCCCTGCAAAAATCTCATCGCCCCGCCCTCTGTGCTAATCAGTCACCAGCCGGGCTATGTTTTCGCCCAAATCTAAAAGAAAGATCTCCCGCGACGGATGTGAATCGGTTACCTGCGGAGGCAAGGTATTCATGAAGGTAAAATGCCCGGCCTCTTCCATCACACAGAGATAAGTCTGCGTGTAACCCTCCAGTGCCTGTTTAAGAAAGCAGGCCTGGGACGGGGGCATCAGGCTGTCCTTTTCACCTGCCCAGATGTGAACAGGTACGTTCACCGCTGCCAGCGCAGACGGAGCCTGGAAAAAATCGGCGGGCGGTGCCAGTAAAATAAGTCGATGCAACATCCGGTCGCCTGCGAAAACAACCGATTCCCCTGCGCTTGTCATCGCTACAGCCCCGGCATTCAGCAATAAAATCACGCTACCCAGGGAGTGGCCAACACCGGTAACCGACGCATAACCGCTACAAAATTCATTCTGAGCCCGCGCAAGCCGCTGGCAGCGTTCCAGTAATTCAGCGCTGGCGGGCACGGGTGAGGTCAACCGTTCAAAGTGTGGCGCGACAACGGAAACGCCATGGCGGGCAAAGGTCTGGAGAAGGGCAAGATGGCGCAGCGGGCTGCCGCCCAGCCCCGCAGCAAAAAGGATACAGCGCGTCGCCCCCTTAACCTGCAATAAGGTGACGTCAAACGCCTCTTCCCCATGTTTGATCCGAGACGTTTCCGTGAGATCACTTTTGTCCATCAAAACGCATCCCGCTTAACCGATTGTCAAAAATATTAACAGGCTCTCGCCACCTTTACGCGTTGGATGCCATTCTGCAACACAGCAAACCCCGGCTTGGTCAATTATGACTGGTCAGGACATTGGGATGAAACGTCATTGAGCCCCTCTGCATCCTGAGTAAATGATTTGAAGTGCTGGCGATCGTCAATTTTTACTACATAAATTGAATCAAAATCCGCTGACGGCCAGTCAGGTACAAGCCCCGCATCTCCGCCCGTTTTTTCAACAAGTGTCCGGGCAGCAATGACCAGATTTTTATGCTCCCAGGCGATCATGGTCAGCGGAACGCGTTTCTCATTGAGAAGGTCAGAGACCAGTTTACGGGGTTTATCCGCGTGAAAGCGCAGTATTACAGGCCTGGAAACCTGCACCGCCAGAGGGATCAGCGTGGAGAGTGGCCGCAGCGAACTCCCTGTTTTATCCTCTTTTGGTGCAGAGGCGTAAAGCGCATCCGGGTTTCCATAGCGGCTCAGCAACACTGCAGGAAGTTTCAAGGCTCGATTAAGACCTTTGCAGGTCAGTTGACCACTTGCGTTGTCGGGTTTTTCACCATGACGAAAAAAAACATAGGTACTGTCGGCCTCAGCACTCAAGGGGACAAGGACAGTACACGCAAACATTAATGCCAAAAATTTCTTCATCATGACGTCCTGTGAGTCATAAATTCGCCAGTAAGGGCCTGATTTCAGAGCAGTTCACTAACAACAGATTAACGATCGATGAACGAATGAATCCGCTGACTGGCTGCACAAGTGCGCCAGACACAGGCACAATAGCGCTTATGCCCCGTCCGGCGCATCTGTATTCTGTGCGCTGTCACCCAAGCGAACCCGGTTGCGACCTGGCCTCCTGGCCGTTCATCTCCGAATCGGTCAGCGTCGCTCTGACATGCGGCAAACTCTGCGGATAATGTTGCTGGATAAACTCAATCATTTTCTCACGTACGTAACAGCGTAAATCCCAGGCCGTGGGAGAGTTCTGTGCGGTCATTAACAACCTGATGGTCATGGTTTTTTCGCTGGTATCGGTGACCTGGAGCACCTGCGTCTGCTGATCCCAAAGCCTCGTTTCACTGAGTACTTTTTCAAAATGCTGGCGGAGAGGTTCCAGCGGCATGGAATAATCCACGTAAAGAAAAACCGAGCCGAGTATTTGCGCGTTATTCCGCGTCCAGTTCTGAAAGGCATTTTCGGTAAAGTAGGTAATGGGCAGAACCAGTCGGCGCAGGTCCCAGATACGCACGACAACGTAGGTCAGATTGATCTCCTCAATCCAGCCCCACTCTTTTTCCACGACCACGGCATCGTCAATTTTTATCGGTTGCGTGAAGGCAATTTGGATTCCGGCAAACAGATTCACCAGCGACTTCTGCAGGGCAAAGCCAATGATGATTCCGGCTACGCCAGCACCCGCCAGAATCGTCGTGCCAAATTTACGCACACCCGGAAAGCTCAGCAGAATCATGGACAGACAGAATAACACCAGGATGACGATGGCGACCTTTTTGACATACATTAATTGCGTACGAATCTTGCGGGCGCGAAGGTTATTCGACAGATTAATGTCATAACGGATAAAGAGCATATCCTGCGCCACATTCGTCAACCGAATCAATACCGAGCAGACCGACAGGATAATAAAAATATTGGCGGTGGCGGTGATAAAATTCAGGGATTTTGGGGGGATATTAATATAATTCACCCCGATATTGATGAGCAGTAGGGGAATAAAAAGAAACAGGGATCCACGTAGATGCTTTTCAAGCGATTTGAACAGTTTTCTGTCGCGATTTTGCCAGTAGCGAATAAACACAAAAAGAACAAATCGGGACAGAAAGCCCACAATTAACGAAAAGATAACCAGTAAAACCGCAGGCACCCAGGTTGGCACCCCTGAGAACTCATCAAAGATCAACGACATCATTTTCCCTTCTCAAGCAATCGACAGCCTTCGGCTGTATGAAAGGTCACTAAAATCAGTAACCGCTGTTTTCTCGGTTATCTGCGAACGACGTGATTACGTATAGTAGTCTATGAAAAATTTGACCCACTGCCTCTTTAATCGGATAAAAACCGCGTAAGGCGGCCATTTTTAGCGGCGTTGTGTTCATAACCGACTGAAAATAAGACTTATTTACTTTCGGGCAAGTAAGATATCGCCATCGGCTTCACTCAACCGACATGCTCTGCTGGTAGCGGGGGAAATTCGCGAAAGCGCAGCAAGGCCTGGCTTCGGTGCAAAAGCATTGTCGAGCGAGACAGGCACGATTGCCGCACAACCGCCACGTCAAACACAAAGCCGCCACCTTGCAGAAGGCACGCACTCCTACCCGTCAGTGGAAAAAGGGGTTTTCCTCGGGGGAAAGCACATCACCTGGTCGCCTGCGGTGGGCGACGGGCAGAACGATGTCGCTTTGGCGGGGCATATTACGTTGAGCAGGCCCACTTAGGGTGCAGCGGACCTGGCAGAGCAGTGTTGTTATCCCTTTAACGCAGACGAACCTGCTCAAGGTCAGCCAGTAAGCCGGGCCCCTGTGGCTTCCAGTCCAGCTCCCTGCGGGTGATTGCAGCCGAAGCAGACATGTCCTCTGCAACAAATTTGCTCAACGCGCCAAAGTGTGCTGATGCTTCACTCGCCTCAATGCGTACCACCGGCACATCAAGCACCTGTCCAATCGTTTCGGCAATGCTGCGCAGGGGAATACCTTCTTCTGCTACGGCATGATAGCGCCTGCCCGCCAGATTTTTTTCAAGGGCGAGGACATAAAGCCGTGCAGCATCACTGATATGTACTGCCGACCAGCGGTTCTGACCCTCGCCCACCCAGGCCGAGACGCCCTTTTGCCGGGCCGTTTCAATCAATGAGGTCACTAGCCCTTGTTTCAAGGGATTATGCACCTGAGAGAGCCGGATGACGGCAACATTGATCCCTTTTTCTAAGACCGCCATTGCGCCCCGTTCTGTCGCCTTACGCGGATTGCGGTGTTCAACGTTAACGTGGTTTTCAACTGCCAGGCTGCCAGGCCCTGCAGAGCCCAGCGCGACGGCGGACGTGACGTTCAGCGGCCGCTGCGTTCCCGCCAGGGCTTCACCCAGCGCCTCAACCACCAGCCTGTCTTTTTCGCATTGGGCGACAAACGTGGAAAAATCATGATTAAACGCTGTGTGAATAACCCCGTCGCTTAGTGACGCGCCGCGCCGCAGGCATTGAAGATCGTTAATGTCGCCCAAAAAGGGTTCGACACCCGCAGCAGCCAGCACTTCCGCGCCTTTTTGGCTTCGGGTCAGCCCTGCAACCTGGTAGCCGGAGGCAATAAGCTGAGCGGCAACCGCGGTGCCGATAAATCCCGTCGCGCCGGTAAGAAAAATTCGCATCCTGTTCGTCCTTACTGTGAATCAGCCATCATTTAACAACCCGATGCAGCTAATTTAGACGGGAGGCGTAATACATTCTATGCTGGAACGTCGCTGTTTTATGTCCGATCGTCCGGAGCAGACTATGGACCCGCTATCACAGTTGTTATCGCTACTCAAAACTGAAAGTTACGTTTCAGGCGGTGTTGTTCTCGATCCTGCGCAGGCAGTCCAATGGCCCGCTCATGACGGGGTCAAATGCTATGCCGTCGTGTTTGGATCCTGCTGGCTGTCCGTTGAGGGACTGGCAGAGCCCGTCAGGCTCACCGCTGGAGAGTGTTATCTTTTACCTCCCGGCCCCCCTTTCAGACTGGCAACAGACTTAACGCGAAAACCGGTCGATTTTCAGACCGTCCGGACTGAAATGATTTCCGATATCGCAAGCAAAACGCACGAAACGTCAGGTTGTTTTCTGGTAGGCGGGCATTTTTTACTGGCTGGCCGCGCTGCACGCCTGCTTTTGCATTCCTTATCACCCGTGGTGCATGTTCACAGAGACGCAGATAAAAAGGCGATGTATTGGGCACTTGAACGGATGGCTCAGGAAGTGCGCGCCCCTCAGCCGGGCAGCGAGCTTATCGTGCAGCAACTGGCTTTTATGCTGGTCATACAGGCCCTGCGATTGCACGCCGATGACAGCACAACTCCCCGCACTGGCTGGCTCTTTGCTCTCCGCGATAAAAAGCTGAGCGCGGCGATAGCCTGTATGCACGATGCCCCCGGACAGGGCTGGACAGTGGAAACGCTCGCCACGCAAGTGGGAATGTCACGTTCGGCGTTCGCACAACACTTTAGCCAAACCGTGGGTATGGCTCCTGCTGCCTATCTCACCCAGTGGCGAATGCTGTTGGCCTGCGACCGCTTACAACAGACTGATGACTCTGTACTGCATATTGCCACCTCGCTGGGATACGAGTCAGAAAGTGCATTCAGAAAAGCCTTTAAGCGCGTCATCGGCTGCACACCTGGAAAATTCCCCGCAGGGTAACAGGTTCAAGCCTGCCCTGGCAGACGGCAACAGACGGGAATGTTGGACATGATGCGAGACGATCGCCGCGGTTGGCGATCGTCTCGCGGTTATTTGGCCGGGCAGACAGACGCTTCAAGTTTGCCCCGCCGATCCCACCGGCAGGCAAGCAGCCACAGCAGCGCCGTCACAATCCAGCCGATGATCCACGAGATGTCGTTGCCGGCAAAGATCCAGGTCAGCGAACCATGATAAAGCGGGTTATCGATAAACGGCAGTTGCACCAGCACGCCCAGAAAGTAGACCGAAATACCGGCCCCGTTCCAGCGCCCATAGCGCCCGTCTGGCTGCGACAGCGCCGGGATATCTACTTTGCCATGGGTGATGAGATAAAAATCAGTCAGGCTTATCGCGCTCCAGGGCACAAAGAAAGCCAGCAGAAACAGCAGGAAGTGCGTAAAGGATTTCAGGAAAGCCGGTTCACTCAGCAGGGCAATAACGCAGGCCAGCGTCACCATTGAGGTGACAAACATAACGCGCCCCGCCCGACTGAGCGAGGTTTGCTGGCGAAAACCCGACACAATGGTCGTCAGAGACATAAAACTGCCATAGGCATTTAACGTGGTGAACGTAATTTTGCCAAAGCAGATGGCGAAATAGATCACCATCGCCATGGTGGCGCTGCTGCCCAGACTCACAATATAGCCAACCTCATTGCCTGAAAAGGCCTTACCGGCGATCGCGGCAACGATCACGCCCAGGGTCATTGATGCCTGGGTGCCGGTCATGCTGCCAAAGAACACCGAGCAGAACAGCTTCCTTGCGGAAACATCGGCGGGAAGATAGCGCGAATAGTCAGAGACATAGGGGCAAAACGCAATTTGCCAGGAGGAAGACAGCGAGATCGCCAGCAGAAAGTTAGCCAGCGTAAAATGGCGATTCTGCCATACCGCCGATAAATCGTGAGTGGAGAGCAGCGTGATGAATAAATAGGCAAAGGCCAGGACGCCGATCACGCTCGCCAGTTTCCCCAGTTGATGAATCACACGATAGCCCAGCACCGCAATCACCACAATAAGGGCGCTAAACACCACCATTCCGGTCGCGTTGCTGACGTGAATAAGCTTCGCCAGCGCCTGTCCCGCCAGCACCGTACCACTGGCAGAAAAGCCGACGTACATTATACAGACCAGCACCAGGGGAATGACCGCACCGAATACACCAAACTGCATGCGGCTGGTGATCATCTGCGGTAACCCCAGGCGCGGGCCCTGAATGGCATGTAACGACATGATGCCCGCCCCGATGATTTGGCCGACCAGCAGCCCAACCAGCGACCACACCACATCGCCGCCCAGAACCACAGCCAGCGCGCCCGTGACAATGGCGGTGATTTGCAGATTACCGCCAAACCAGAGGGTAAACTGGCTGAAAGGCTGCCCGTGACGTTCGCGCGGCGGGATATAATCAATCGAACGGGTTTCTGACAGGCGCGGTTTCTCTGCGCCTGAATAATCTGCTGCAGGTGATTCAGCTGGCATAGTTTCCTCACTGGAACACAGCATACGCGGTGCGTTGAGACCTATTGTTGAACGGATGGATGCGTAAACGGTAGTACATGTATATACATGTAACGATACTGTCACGCGAGTTGAGAAGTTACAAGATGACGCGTCATTGGAAAATGTGATGGTGCAGGCAAGCCTGACAGGTGACCACGCATCGCTTGCTAGCATGTCGGGCGTGAAAACGAACAATCGCGCTGGCTCCTGCCCTCAACCCGTCAGATTGACGTATTGAAGGCAAAGCCGAGTACAGGAGAAACGCGCCACATGCCTTACCAGGTGTTAAATCCACAACAGCCAACACGGGAAAATTGCGATATGAATCGCCGTCTGGCTCCGTTCACAAACTGACAGGAGCCCTTATAAGGAGTCAGCCTAAACATAACGTTTGCCCGTTAGACGCCCACCCAGCATACTGCCTCTGCGTGACTGGCGTCGGTAACAGCCCGATGCTCAAAGTCGCTGCCTGACCTTGAGTTGATGATCCCTTCAATCGATGGCCTTTGGGCGATACTGTTCGTTAAGCGCCTGAGCAATTGCCTCTGTTTCCGCATCAGGTATGCCGTTATCAAGCGCCGGTCTGAAGTGCATTTGAAACGCCTGAATGGTTTTTATAGTCTCCTCGTCCAGCACACCCGTTTGTGGAATAGCATCATATCCATAGGTTTTAAGTAGCACCTGCATTTCATGAACATTCACAGGTGCGGTTGGCAGACGACCGTTGAGATATTTTTTTATTTTCTCTGCTTCCGGCCAGGCCCCGATCCCCTGAGCAGCCAGTTGTTTCCAGGGAAACAGCTTACCGGGGTCTTGTTTTCGCAGGGGGGCGATATCACTATGACCGACTACGTTATCAGGGGTAATATTATAACGCTGGATAATGCGCCTGGACAACGCGACAAGCGCCTTGATTTGTTTTTCATCGTAGGGATACCAGGTTTTATGTCCCAACATATTTTCTGAAAAACCACGATTAACAATCTCAATACCGACAGAAGAATCATTGAGATTGACACGCCCATTCCAGTTACTGACACCGGCGTGCCAGGCGCGCTTATCTTCATGGACCAGTTGATAGATGAGGGGTTTATCTGCTGTATTGTCAGGCGACTCGGGAATAATGTAATGGGCGCTGACATTATTACCTGTAAGAAGTTTTAACGATGTCGCGTTATCAGCGGCCGTGTAATGAAAAACCAGGAAACGAATACGTTCGTTTTGGGCGAGTGAAGAATAATCATGGCTGAGCGTATAGTCTTGCCTGTTTGCTTTTGACGAAATGCTATGGCTACAACCTGTAAGTGATAACAGTAAAAACAGGCTGGTAAGGATGCATCTTGCATTCTTTTTAATTCCCATATCAATTAAATCTTTTTGCAACATTTACTTTATCCTGATCGCTCTTTTATTCTGACGGAGGATAGAAAATTCAATCTCGCTCCTCTGATAAGAAAGCCTGTTTTCCAAAAACCACATAATGAATTCATTATCATTCTTCACGCCGATTTTTTTCATCACTCTCCGTTTATAATAACTGACTGCTTTCTCCGGCAGATTCATCCATTCGGCTATTTGCCTTACTGTCATCCCGGTCATAAAAAACCAGGTAACCGCTACTTCATTTTCAGTAAATGTCAGACAACGTTTTGCATTATCCATAAAAGTCACAACCCCTCCACTGGAGCAATAATTTTTTATCTCTCCACAAATAACCAAAAAAAACATTTAATTAACAATCAACTTCAAATTCCAACCTGTCATTCATCATCCCAACGCCATATAAAAATGCCACCTTCCCTAACCTGGTGGCATTCAGTGAACGACTAGCTAAGATAATTCCGGATTGTACGTGCCGGATTAACATGCCCCCCTCAACCCGGCATCATAATTTCTAAAAACGCCGCATTTAATTGATAGAAACCCTAAGCACGAAGCCACACAGAACAGATTTCCATTCTCAGAATATCGGATGTACTTTTTTTATTCGCCTCTCGCTATTTTCATATTCAATAAAGCGTTCAGCTCAGAACATTGAGATAACAATTTTAGGACGTTACACAACCAGAAAGGGTATTCTGCGCCTGTCTGTAACTCATCCCCGCCAGTTACAGAAAGGCGCAGAATCCTCCGGCAATATCTTTCCTCCTACAGCGGCCAAAAGCCCCCTTTTCCTCGCAACGTTTTGCCAGCACCGCCTCCAACGCCATAAACCTTCCCTGCACCTGCCCACTTACATTGCGGAGAGGAAGGCATATCGCCGGCACAGTGCCGAGAGCGTTCGCCAAAATATTCAAACCACGTACACCCATTGGTTATTAATTGGATGAATCCTCGTTTTGCACTAACCATCCCTCTCCTCAAGACTAAAAGAGGGACGGTTGGCGATGAACCAGAGAATAAGTTCCTTATTGTTTTTCACACCTAATTTACGCATCACCCTGCGTTTGTGGTAACGAATTTTCAGCACATCCATGC
>Ga0308156_1001553_pt1 | contig 25888 bp, 24 predicted proteins | sample PhyAR2_FD_201041 | JGI IMG/M metagenome (GOLD analysis project Ga0308156, IMG submission 201041) | Phyllosphere microbial communities from UC Gill Tract Community Farm, Albany, California, United States - DLSL A.R2 | ecosystem: Host-associated > Plants > Phyllosphere > Unclassified | place: USA... | reverse complement strand
ACCTTCGCCTGAACCCGTCTGGTAAGCTGAGAGAGTAGCGCCGGATGGCCAGCCTCAAGGAAATGCGCAATCGGATCGGAAGCGTGAAAGCCACGCAGAAGATCACGAAAGCCATGCAGATGGTCGCCGCGGCCAAGCTGAAGCGCGCCCAGGACCAGGCCGAAAGCGCCCGGCCCTATGCCCAGAAGATGGCCTCGGTCATCGCCAATCTGGCCGCCGGCGTCTCGGGCGCCGACGCGCCCAAGATGCTGTCGGGCACCGGTCAGGACCAGCGTCACCTCATCGTGGTGGCGACGGCGGACAAGGGTCTGGCGGGCGGTTTCTCGACCAACGTCATCCGCGCCGCGCGCGAGCGGATCAACAGCCTGATCAACGCCGGCAAGGATGTGAAGATCATCGCTGTCGGCAAGAAGTCGCGCGATCAGCTGGCGCGTCTGTACGGCGACAAGGTGGTCCACACCTTCGAGCTGTCGGACCACAAGACGATCGGCCTGCCGTCGGCCCAGCCGGTCGCCGAGATGATCGCCACGGCGTTCGAAGAGGGTCAGGCCGATGTGGTCACCCTGTTCTACAGCCAGTTCAAGTCGGTGATCCAACAGGTCCCGACGGCCAAGCAGCTGATCCCGGCCGTGGTCGAGGGCGACGCCCAGCCGATCGACCTGAACGGCGCGGTCTATGAGTACGAGCCTTCGGAAGAGGAAATCCTGGAAACCCTGCTGCCGCGCGCGCTGACGACCCAGATCCTGGCCGCGCTGTATGAGAACCAGGCCGGCTTCTTCGGCTCGCAGATGGCGGCGATGGACAACGCCACGCGCAATGCGGGTGACCTCATCAACGCCCTGACGCTGCAATACAATCGCAAGCGCCAAGCCCAGATCACCACCGAGCTGATCGAGATCATCGCCGGCGCCGAAGCCCTCTGATCCCGACCGAACAGACATTCCGATACGGACCCTGACCATGACCGACACCGTCGCCCCCAAGAAACCCGCCGCCAAGAAGCCCGCCGTCAAGAAGGCGCCTGTCGCCGCGACCGCGCCCGGCGCGGCCGTCGCCACGGGCAAGATCGCCCAGGTCATCGGCGCCGTCGTCGACGTCGAGTTCGACGGCCATCTGCCGGCGATCCTGAACGCCCTGCACACCCAGAACATCGACCAGAAGACGGGCGAGCCCTTCACCCTGGTTCTGGAAGTCGCCCAGCACTTGGGTGAGAACATGGTCCGCGCCATCTCGATGGACACGACCGAAGGCCTGACGCGCGGCCAGCCCGTGACAGACACCGGATCGTCGATCCAGGCGCCGGTCGGCCCCGGCACCCTCGGCCGCATCATGAACGTCGTCGGCCAGCCGATCGACGAAGCCGGCCCGATCGCCACCACCGAATACCGCCCGATCCACAAGGAAGCGCCGAGCTTCGAAGAGCAGTCGACCTCGTCGGAAATCCTGGTCACGGGCATCAAGGTCATCGACCTGATGTGCCCCTACACCAAGGGCGGCAAGATCGGCCTGTTCGGCGGCGCTGGCGTGGGCAAGACCGTGACCATGCAGGAGCTGATCAACAACATCGCCAAGGCGTACGGCGGTTATTCGGTTCTGGCCGGCGTGGGCGAGCGCACCCGCGAAGGCAACGACCTGTATCACGAGATGATCGAGTCGAATGTGAACGTGGACCCGTCCAAGAACGGCGGCTCGACCGAGGGCTCCAAGTGCGCCCTGGTCTACGGCCAGATGAACGAGCCCCCCGGCGCCCGCGCCCGCGTCGCCCTGACCGGCCTGTCGATCGCGGAATACTTCCGTGACGAGGAAGGCAAGGATGTGCTGCTGTTCGTCGACAACATCTTCCGCTTCACCCAAGCCGGTTCTGAAGTGTCGGCTCTGCTGGGCCGCATCCCCTCGGCCGTGGGCTATCAGCCGACGCTGGCCACCGAGATGGGCAACCTGCAGGAGCGCATCACCTCGACCAAGAAGGGTTCGATCACCTCGGTCCAGGCCATCTACGTGCCCGCCGACGACCTGACCGACCCGGCGCCCGCCGCCTCGTTCGCCCACTTGGACGCGACGACGGTGCTGAGCCGCGACATCGCCGCCCAGGCCATCTTCCCGGCCGTTGACCCGCTGGACTCGACCTCGCGGATCATGGACCCGCTGGTCATCGGCGACGAACACTACAACGTCGCCCGTTCGGTTCAGGAAGTCCTGCAGCAGTACAAGGGCCTGAAGGACATCATCGCCATCCTGGGCATGGACGAGCTGTCGGAAGAGGACAAGCTGGTCGTCTCGCGCGCCCGCAAGATCCAGCGCTTCCTGTCGCAGCCCTTCTTCGTGGCCGAACAGTTCACCAACTCGCCCGGCAAGTTCGTCGAGCTGGCCGATACGATCCGCTCGTTCAAGGGCATCGTCGCCGGTGAATACGACCACCTGCCGGAAGCCGCCTTCTACATGGTCGGCTCCATCGAAGAGGCCGTCGCCAAGGCCGAGAAGATGGCGTCGGAAGCCTGATCATGGCCGGCAAGCTGAACTTCTCCCTCGTCTCGCCGGAACGCGAGGTCTTCTCGGGCCTCGTGGACCAGGTCGATGCACCGGGCGTCGAGGGCGACTTCGGCGTTCTGCCGGATCATGCGCCCTTCATGACCGCCCTGCGCCAGGGTCTGGTGACCGTCTATAACAACGGCGCCAAGACCCAGTACGACGTCCACGGCGGCTTCGCCGACGTGAACGGCGAAGGCCTGACCATCCTGGCCGAACAGGCCACCGAGGTCGTCGCGGCCTGAGCCTGATTATTTCAGTTGACGCAAACGACCCCGCCGTGATCGCGCCGGGGTCGTTTTCATTTCAGCATTGGCGATCATGAAGCGCGTCCTGACACTCATCGCCATTCCGGTGCTGCTCGGCGCCACGTCCGGCTGCGCGGCCTTGGTCGAGCCGAATCTGGACGCCAATGGGTGCCGGCCGGCCATGGCGATCTATCAACCGCCGGTGCGTATGGGCGGCGCAGGCCAGGTGATCAATATTCCAGCGTCCTGTCCCTCCGCCTCGATGTTGCAGGCACGGATCGCGCGGGCCGACGCCCAGATCGTCACGGCGCAGACGCCGGTCAGCGCGCCCGCTGCGGCCGCAGCCGCAGCCCGGCCCGCGCCGCCGCCTCCGGTCGAGCCTGTCGCCGCCATTCTGAACGGCGTCGACGCGTTCTGCGGCTGGTTCCTGGGCGATAAGCCCTATTCGCTGGAGGGCCTGCGTCAGGCGGCCTTCGACGCCGGCTACGGTCGCGGAGCGCCTGTGCAGATGATCCCGCTGCCGGAAATGCGCGAGGCGCTGTCCTACAGCACGATGGGTTTCACCGCCGTCATCGCCAATCCGCCCAGCGACGGGCACGGCATGGCCGCCTTCGTGACCTTCCACGACCCGGCGTGTCAGGTGCTGGTTTATGGCTATGCCGAGGCGGCGCAAACCGCGCTGACGCGGCTGGAGAACGAAGGGTGGCGCAAGGACGGCGGGCCGATCGCCCTGCCGGAGATGACGGCGCAACGATATCGCGGCCACGGCATGACCCTGACGGCGCACCGCCCCAGCGCGCCGGCGGAGGGCGCACGGCTCGAGCTGATCCTGAACCTGACGCCCGGCGAAACCTCCACGCGGGGACTGCTGGATTAGGCGCGGTCGGCTGACAGATCGACGGCGGACGGCTAAGACCGGCCCATGACCGATCTCATCGACATCCACGGCGTCTGCGCACCCGGTTTTGAGGCCGTGCGCGAGGCGTTCGCCGCCAACTTCACCGAGGCCCCCGAGGGGCTGAACGAGCAGGCGGCGCGGTTCAGCGTGCTGGTCGAGGGCGAAACGGTCGTCGATCTGTGGGCGGGCCATGCGGATACGGCCAGGACGACGCCGTTCACCGACACCACCCTGACCTCGGTGTTTTCGACCGGCAAGGCGGTGATGGCCATTTTGATGGCGAGCGCGGTCGAGGCCGGGCAGATCGACTATGACCAGCCGGTCGCCTCGCTGTGGCCCGAGTTCGGGGCGGCGGGCAAGGCGGAGGTCACCGTCGCCCAGCTGATGAGCCACCAGTCGGGGCTGCCGGGCTTTTCCGAGGCGGTCGATCCGACGATCTGGTTCGACGTGTCCGCGGTTCTGGCGCGTCTGGCGGCCCAGGCGCCGATGTGGGCGCCGAGCACGGCCTCGGGCTATCACCCTATCACCGTCGGCTATCTGGCCAATGAGGTCTATCGCCGCGCGACCGGCCGAACGATGGGCCAGGCGCTGCGCCAGGACTTTGCTGAGCTGGACCTGTGGATCGGCCTGCCGGAAAGCGAGCATGGAAGGGTGGCGCAGATGCGCAAACCCACGGCGGCGCCCAGCCTGGGGACCATCGATCCGATCAAACAGGTGGCCTTCCTGGATCGCGGCTCGGCGCCGGGCGGGCGCGGTTCGGCGGCCTGGCGCGAGATGGAAATCCCGTCGGCCAATCTGCACGGCACGGCCCTGGGGCTGGCGAAGATGCTGGGCGTGGTGGCCAATGGCGGCGTTCTGGGCGGCCGGTCGGTGCTGTCGGCGGGAACGCTGGATCAGCTGACGCGCGAGCGCATCCATGGGCCGGACAAGGTGCTGCCCTATACGATCAGCTGGGCGGCGGGGCTGATGCGCAATGACGGGCTGAAGGTGTTCGGGCCGAACGAAGCCTTCGGCCATTATGGCTGGGGCGGGTCGATGGCTATGGCCGATCCGTCGCGGAAGCTGTCGGCGGCCTATGTGATGACGCGCCAGTCGCCACACCTGATCGGCGACCCCCGGCCCAAGCGGTTGCTGGACGCGCTTTACGCCGCCTTCTGAACCGGGCCGGGCGCGGTCAGCAGGCCGATCAGGCCGGCCAAGCCCGCGCAGCCGGCGCAGGTCAGGATCACGGCCCGAAACGCCGCGTGGAAGGCGTCGCGGACAATGGGCGTGATCTCGGCGCCGGACATGACCTGGGCCAGCTGGGCGCGGGCGTCACTCAGGTTGGCGACCCCGGCGAAGACCGCCGACAGCACCAGGCCCAACAGGGCGACGGCCAGAAGGCTGGCCACGCGCGCCACCGCATTGTTGACGCCCGAGGCCACGCCCGTGTGACCCGCCTTGACGGCCCCCATCACCGTCGCCGTCAGCGGCCCGACCGCCAGGGTCATGCCGATCGCCAGCACCGTCATGCCCGCCAGAGGTCCGTCGACATAGCCCGCGCCCGGCGCAGGCACAGCGAGAAGGGCCAGTCCGATCCCCGCCAGGGCCGGCCCGAGGCTGAGCGACAGACGCGCGCCGAACCGATCGGCGACGCGTCCCGCCAAGCCGGAGAACAGGCCCATGACGGCGGCGAAGGGCAGCATGGCGGCGCCGGCCTCGGTCGCGCTCCAGCCGTGAACCCGGATCAGATCGAAGGGCAGGAAGAACATCGCCCCGCCCAGGGCGAAATAGAGCAGCAGGGTCAGCAGATTGATCCCGCTGAACACCGAAGACGAAAACAGGCCGAGCGGCATCATCGGGTGGGACTGGCGCGCCTCGGCCCAGACGAAGACGGCCAGCAACGCCGCGCCCACGACCAGTCCGGCCAGGATGACGGGCGATGCGAACCCCAGATCGGGCGCGGCGGTCAGGGCCCAGGTCAGGGCGCCCAGTCCGGCGACGGCCAGAACCGCGCCTAGACCGTCCAGACCGCGCGCGTCGGGATCGCGGCTCTCGGGCGTGGCGGCCAGGGTCACGAGGGCGGTCAGGATCGCCAGCGGGACGTTGATCCAGAAAATGGCGCGCCAGTCGGCGGCGTCGGCCAGCCATCCGCCGATCAGCGGTCCGACCATGCCGGTCAGGGCGCCGAACCCGGCCCAGGTTCCAAAGGCCTTGCCGCGTTCTTCGGGCGGGAAGGTCGCGCCGATCACCGCCAGGGCGCCGGGCGTCAGCAGGGCCGCGCCGATCCCCTGGATCGCCCGGCCGGCGACCAGGGCCTGGACAGTGGGCGCCAGGGCGCAGCCGATGGAGGCCAGGGCGAAGATCGCGACCCCGATCAGAAAGACTCGCCGCCGTCCGAACCGATCGCCGGCCGCGCCGCCGATCAGAACGAGAGCGCCCAAGGTCAGCAGATAGGCGTTCGACACCCACTGGACCGCCGCCGTGCCGGCCGCGAGATCCCGCTGCACGGCGGGCAGGGCGACGCCCAGGGCCGAGCCGTCGATGAAGGTCAGGCTGGAGCCCAGCACCGTCGCAGCCAGCACCCAGCGTTTGCGCGACGCTGACAGCGGATGGGCCGGTTCGGCGGCGGCGTGGACCTGTCCGCCTTCGCAGGGGCCCGGTTGGGCGGTCGTCATGGCCTCGCCTCCGTGTGGGCGAAGGCTACGCCGGTTCCGCCGTGGTCTTCAACGCCTCGCGTGCGGCGCGGCTGCGATTGAAGGCGGCCAGGGCGAAGACGCCGGCGCCGGCCCAGATGAAGACGAAGGACACGATCCGCAGCAGGGTCAGAGGCTCGCCGGTTGCGACGCCGCAGGCGAACTGCAGCGTCGGGGCTAGGAACTGGATAAAGCCCACGGTGGACAGGGGCAGACGCCGAGCCGACCAGGCGAACAGCGCCAGCGGGATCACGGTCGCCGGGCCGTTCACCAGCGCCCAGATCAGGCCGGAGGGCGACGCAAATCCGACCGCCTGACCGTGGGTGGTCAACCAGGCCAGGAAGACCGCGCCGATGGGCAGCAGCACCAGACATTCCACGAACAGCCCGGTCTGGGCCGAGGCGGGCACGCGCTTACGGATCACCGCATAGGCGCAGAAGGTGACGGCCAGAGTCAGGCCGATGATCGGCACATGCCCGAGGGCGATCGTCTGGATCACGACCCCGATGGCGGCCAGACCGATCGCCAGCGCGCTCCAGCGGTCGATCTTCTCGCGGAACAGCACGGCGCCGGCCGCCATGTTGAGCAGGGGATTGATATAGTAGCCGAGGCTGGCCTCCAGCGTCGCGTGATGCGTGGTGGCGAAGACGTAGAGGCTCCAGTTGGTGCCGATCAGCAGCGCGGACAGGGCCAGCCAGGCCAGGGTGCGCGGCGTGGCCAGCACCCGGCGCGCCTCGCCCCATTGCCCGGCCAGCAGCAGGACCAGGCCGGCAACGAAGACCGACCAGACCGCCCGATGCGCCAGGATTTCGGGCGCGCCGAAGCCGTGCGCCGCCATCGCCATGAACAGCAGCGGCAGAAGCCCCCACAGGGTGTAGCAGGCGATGGCCGTGCCGACGGCGCGGCCGTCGGCAGGGGGTGCGTGGGCGTTCATGACGGTTGAGACCGCCTAGACCGTGATCGAACGATATCCCGACGACGACTTGATCACGCCGGTCTCGTCCAGCAGCTGGGCGATCTGGACCGCGTTGAGGGCGGCGCCCTTGCGCAGGTTGTCGGACACGACCCAAAGGTTCAGACCGTTCTCGACGGTCGTGTCCTTGCGGATGCGGCTGACATAGACAGCGTGTTCGCTGGCCGCGTCGACGGGGGTGATATAGCCGTCGTGCTCCTGCTTATCGATGACCAGCACGCCCGGCGCCTCGCGCAGGATGGCGCGGGCCTCGTCGGGTTCGATGGGGCGGTCGAACTCCACATTCACCGCCTCGGAGTGACCCACGAAGACGGGCACGCGCACGCAGGTGACGGTGACCTTGATGTCGGGGTCCAGCATCTTGTGCGTCTCGTCCGACATCTTCTTCTCCTCGTCGGTGGAGCCGTCCTCGAGGAAGGAGCCGATGTAGGGGATGACGTTGAAGGCGATCTGTTTGGGGAACTTCTTGGGCGTGGCGTCGCCCAGGCCGTAGATGGCCTTGGTCTGGTTCCACAGCTCGTCCATGCCTTCCTTACCGGCGCCAGACACCGATTGATAGGTCGAGACCACGACTCGCTTGATCTTGGCCGCATCGTGCAGCGGCTTCAGCGCCGTCACCAGCTGGATGGTCGAGCAATTGGGGTTGGCGATGATGTTCTTCTTGGTCGCGTCCTTGATGGCGTCCGGGTTCACCTCGGGCACGATCAGCGGCACGTCGGGGTCCTTGCGGAAGGCCGAGGAGTTGTCGATCACGATAGGACCGGCCTTGCCGATCTTCTCGGACCATTCCTTGGACACCGCGCTGCCGGCGGACATCAGGACGATATCGACCTTTGAGAAGTCGAACTGCTCGATGTCCTGGCATTTGATGGTCTTGTCGCCGAAGGAGACCTCGACGCCCTTGGACTTACGCGAGGCGATGGCGTGGATTTCATCGACGGGGAATTCCAGTTCCTCGAGGATGTTCAGCATTTCGCGGCCCACATTGCCCGTGGCTCCGACGATGGCGACGCGATAACCCATGATGCTTGGTCCTTCGGACGCGCTACCGCTCGGCTCAGCGGAGCCTTGCTGCTTGAGCGCGGTTTGGTGTGTGCTGTGCATTTAGGCGTTCGCAGCCGCGAAGCAATCGCTTTTCACTGTGCCGGGCTTTAAGCAGTCCTCCCATGACCTCCCGTATCCGCAACGCCTACGACATCCGCGTGGAAGAGGGCGTGCTGACGCCCGATCCGGCGCAGGAGAGCGTGATCACGGCGCTGGAGCGGCTGGAGGTCGATCTGGCCAAACGCGGCCTGTTCGGCAAGGCGCCGGAGGTGCGGGGCGTCTATCTCTACGGCCCGCCCGGACGCGGAAAGTCGATGCTGATGGACCTGTTCTATTCGGCGACGCCTGAGCCGCGAAAGACGCGCGCGCACTTTCACGCCTTCATGGCCCGCATCCACGATCTGGTGAAACAGTGGCGCGAGGGGGATGCGAAGACCCGCAAGGCCGTGTTCGGCACGCATAAGGGCGACGATCCTATCCCGCCGATCGCGAAGCTGATCGCGTCGGAAGCCCGGCTGCTGTGTTTCGACGAACTGCAGGTCACCGACATCGCTGACGCCATGATCCTGGGCCGGTTGTTCGAAGCCTTGTTCGAGGATCGGGTGGTGCTGGCCATCACCTCGAACCGCGCGCCGGAGGATCTCTACAAGAACGGCATCAACCGCCAGCTCTTCCTGCCCTTCATCGACATCATTCGCGAGCGCTGCGTGGTGGTCGAGACGGCCGGGGCGCGGGACTGGCGGCTGGACCGGATGACCTCGGCCCAGGTGTGGCACACGCCGGACGACCGCGCGGCGTTCGAGGCGTTATGGCGCGAGCTGAAGGGGGGCGAACCAGAAGAGCCGGCGCACCTGAGCGTGTTGGGCCGCGATGTGGTGGTGGAGCGCACCGTCGGGTCGATGGCGCGGGCGACGTTTAATGACCTGTGCGCCAAGCCGCTGGGGCCGCAGGACTATCTGGCCATCGCCCAGCGGTTCCACACCCTGTTCCTGGAGGATGTGCCGATCCTGAGTTCGGCCAACCACCACGAGGCGCGGCGTCTGGTGACCCTGGTGGACGCCCTCTATGAGGCCAAGACCAAGCTGATCGTGCTGGCGGCGGCCAAGCCGGAAGCCCTCTATACCGAAGGGGTGGGGGCGTTCGAGTTTGAGCGCACCGTGTCGCGCTTCAACGAAATGCAGAGCAAGGACTGGCTGGCGCATGTCCGCGACTGACGGTTAGGGTAAGGGCTGACCCTCGGAGTGTTTCCATGCGCCGTCTCGCCCTCGCCGCCGCCCTTTCTTTGACCTTATCGCCGCTGACGGCGGGAGGAGCGTTCGCCCAAACGGCGCCGGCTGCGGCCAGTCGCGGGCTGACGCCGGCCGAGGTCGCGACGTGGATCACCGGGCTGGGCGGGCGGGTCGGGCCTGTGCAGACCGAGAACGGCCTGACCTTCTTCACCGTGACCAATGCGGGCCTGACCTGGGCGGTCTTCTTCTACGGCTGTGAAGCGTCTGGCTGCGGCGAGGTTCAGTTCAGCGCGGTGGTGCCGGGCGCCGGGGCCACGCTGGACAAGGTGAACGCCTGGAACCGCGACAACCGCTATCTGAAAGCCTTCCATACTGCGGCCGAAACGCCGACGGCGACGGTGCAGTACGATATCGTCGTGCTGTCGGGCGAAGGCGTGACGCAACTGGCGGACCCGCTGACGGTTTGGCTGCAACTGCTGCCCAAGTTTGCGGCAGGCATGGGCTACGTCCCGCCGCAATGATGTCCCTGTCCCAACGGGAGAAGGGAAAAGAAAAAGGGCCTGCGGATCGCTCCGCAGGCCCTTCCTCATTCGATGGTCGTGCGGCTTACGCCAGCGAGGAATCGATGTCCTTGCAGGCTTGCAGCAGGCCTTGGACCGAGGCGACGGACTTTTCGAACATCGCCTTTTCTTCGTCGTTGGTGGTGAACTCGACGATCTTCTCGACGCCGCCGGCGCCGATCAGGGCGGGGACGCCGACGTAGAGGTCCGACAAACCGTATTCGCCCGACAGCCAGACGGCGCAGGGCAGGACGCGCTTCTGGTCCAGCAGGTAGGACTTGGCCATGGCGATGGCGGACTCCGCCGGGGCGTAGAAGGCCGAGCCGGTCTTCAGCAGGGCCACGATCTCGCCGCCGCCCTTGCGGGTGCGCTCGACGATGGCGTCCAGTTCGTCCTGCGACAGGAAGCCGGCGGCGACGGCGTCCGGCAGCGGCAGGCCGCCGACGGTCGAGTGGCGCACCATCGGCACCATGTCGTCGCCGTGACCGCCCAGGGTCCAGGCGTGGATGTCCTGCACCGACACGCCGGTCTTTTCAGCCAGGAAATAGGCGAAGCGGGCCGAGTCCAGCACGCCGGCCATGCCGACCACCTTCTCCTTGGGGAGCCCTGAGAACTTCTGCAGGGCCCAGACCATGGCGTCGAGCGGGTTGGTGATGCAGATGACGAAGGCGTTGGGGGCGTGGGCCTTGATGCCCTCGCCGACGGCCTTCATGACCTTAAGGTTGATGCCGATCAGGTCGTCGCGGCTCATGCCCGGCTTGCGCGGCACGCCGGCGGTGACGATGCAGACGTCGGCGCCCGCGATGTCGGCATAGTCGTTGGCGCCCTTCAGGGCCACGTCCTGGCCGAAGACGGCCGAGGCCTCGGCGATGTCCAGCGCCTTGCCCTGCGGGGTGCCTTCGGCGATGTCGAACAGGATCACGTCGCCCAGGGCTTCGCGCGCGGCCACGTGGGCCAGGGTTCCGCCGATCATGCCGGCGCCGATAAGGGCGATCTTCGCGCGAGCCATGGATGTCTCCGTTTATTGCGTGTGCGAAAGGGGATTAATCGTGCGGGCGGTCTAGACCCCTCGCGCGGCTGTCGCAAGAACCTCGCTTTACGGCCTTGGTCAGGCTTGCGAAGGTCCGGCGACAACCGGAGGATTTCGATGCGCCGTTCATTCGCTTTCGCCCTGCTGCTGGCGTCGGTCGCCACGCCTGTGCTGGCCCAGACGCCGCCCGCGACCATCGGCGACCGCTATATCCCCGCGCCCTGGTGGATGCGCGATCCGGTCATCGCCTCCGTCGGCCAGGTGCGGGTGGAAATTCCGGCCAACCGCGCCTCCGTCACCGCCAGTTTTCAATCGGTGGATCGCAGCGTGACGGAGGCGTCGCGCGCCGCCGCTGAACAGGTCCGAGCGCTCAGCCGGGCGCTGTCGGCCTATGGCGCGGACAAGGTCCGGGTCGAGACCAGCGTCACCACCCAGCCGCTGTATGACCAGTATCGCGACGAAAACGGGGTGATGCGCGACAACACCCGCGCCGACCGCGTGGCCCGCTATCAGGCCGACGCCTCGGTCAATGTCACGGTGCGCGACGTGCGCCTGATCGAGCGGGTCTATGCGACCATCGTGGCCTCGCGTCCGACCTCGATCGGACAGGTGAACTTCAACCTGGACCCCGACAACAGTTGGAAGGCCAATCTGCAGGCCGAGGCGATGAAGGATGCGCGTCGACGGGCCGAGGCGGCGGCGACCAACGCCGGCGCGACCCTCGGGCGGGTCAAGATCATCGATCCGTCGGGGCGGGTCTGTCAGACGGACGTGCTGGCGGGCTGGCCTTCGTACGCCGCAGGGGGCGGGCAGGAGACGACGGTGGACGACATCGTCGTGACGGGGTCGCGCATGGCCTATGCACCCCCGCCGCCACCGCCTCCGCCGCCTCCCGCACCTCCTCCACCGCCCGGAGGCGCGGCGCCCAGCGAGGCCCAGATCGAGGCGGCGCGTCTGGCGCTGCAACCGCCGTTGCAGGTGATGACCGACAGCGCCTGCGTCATCTACGGACTGAACTGATGGGGTTCGAGGTCGCGCCCGCCTTCGAGGCGGGATCGGTCGCCGTCGCCGAATGGCCGCTGTGCCATGTGCGGCTTCAGGACGACGCCCGCTTTCCCTGGCTGATCCTGATCCCGCGCGTCGAGAGGGCGGTGGAGCTGGAAGACCTCAGCGTCGCACAGCGGGCCGTCTTGATGGAGGAGACGGTGCGGGCCGGGGCGCTGGTTCGGCGGCTTGGCGCGGTCGAAAAGCTGAACGTCGGCGCCATCGGCAATGTCACGGCGCAGCTGCACGTCCATGTGGTCGGCCGCCGCCGCGACGATGGTCTGTGGCCCGATCCGGTCTGGGGTCGCGGACCGGTTGTTCCGTATGCGGACGGTGAGCGGGCGCGGTTGTTGGAGGTCGCGAAGGGCGGGTGAGTTTCCGCCGTCTCATTGGTCCGTCATCCTCGCCCTTGTGGCGAGGACCCATACTCCCGGTGTATCGAGCAGGGTGCACACTGCGGACGCACCGGGCGTATGGATCCTAGGGACAAGCCCTAGAATGACGAGCTAGAATATGGGTGCGCTTCGGGGCGACCGCATCCATCCGTCAGATAATATCCAGCGGCACGGCGTGTTTCGGGGGCGGGAAGGCCGCATCCAGCCGTTCCAGGTCTTCCAGGTCGAACTGGATGTCCAGGGCGTCGGCGTTGGCCTCGACGTGTTCGACCGAACTGGCCTTCGGGATGGCGATGACGCCGTCGTGGCGCAGGACGGCGGCCAGCGCTATCTGGGCCGGGCTGGCGGAATGGCGATTGGCGATGTCGCGGATCAGGGGCTGCTCCAGCAGTTCACCGCGCCCAAGCGGCGAATAGGCCATCATCGGCATGTCGCGCGCCTGCATCCACGGGAAGAGGTCGAACTCCACCCCGCGCGAGGCGAGATTATAGAGCAGCTGGTTGGCGGCGCAGTCCTCGCCCCCCTCGATCTCCATCAACTGCTCCATGGCGCGCAGATCCAGGTTCGACACGCCCCAGCGGGCGATCATCCCTTCGTCGACCAGGTCGCGGAAGGCCTCGACGGTCTCCTCCAGCGGCACATGGCCTTCCCAGTGCAGCAGATAGAGGTCCAGCCGCTCGACGCCGAGCCGTTCCAGCGACTTCTCGCAGGCCAGCATCATCTTCATCTCCGACGCGTTCTCGGGCCGGACCTTGGAGACCAAAAAGACCTCATCGCGGCGTCCGGCGATGACCTCGCCCACCAGACGTTCCGAGCGACCGTCGCCATAGAGTTCAGCCGTGTCGATCAGGGTCATGCCCAGGTCGATGCCGCGCGCCAGGGCCTGCTGCTCCTCATCGCGCCAGGCCGGGTCGTCGCCCAGCTCCCAGGTGCCTTGGCCGAGGGCGGGAACGGTCGTACCGTCCGCAAAGGTGACGAGGCGGGTCATGTCCGTCCTGACGATAATGAGCGGCGAAGACGCCGTCGGAGGAAGCGATGCGAACCGGGCATATCAAGACCGACGGTCTGGTCCAACAGGTTCTGGAGGCCGGGTTCGAGGATGATAACGCGCCGCTGGTCCTGCTGATCCACGGCTTCCCAGAACTGGGGATCAGCTGGCGCGCCCAGGTCGAGGCGATCTCGCAGGCGGGCTATCATGTCGTCGCCCCGGACATGCGGGGCTATGGCGGAACAGAGAAGCCGGAGGGAGTGGAGGCCTACTCGATCCTGCATCTGGTCGGTGACATGGTTGATCTGGTGCGCGCGCTGGGCAAGGCGTCCTGCATCGTCGTCGGGCATGACTGGGGCGCGCCGGTGGCCTGGCATTGCGCCCTGTTGCGGCCGGATCTCTTCACGGCCGTTGCGGGCCTGTCGGTGCCGTTCCAGCCTCGCCGACCCAAGGGACCGCCCACGGCCGCCATAGCCGCCATCTCGAAACGGGCCGGGCTGGGCGACCTCTATATCAGCCGGTTCCAGGCGCCGGATGCGCACCGCGCGCTGGACGCCGATCCGGCGATGGCGCTGAGGAAACTGTTCTACGCCTATGACGGCGCGACCCCCGCCGATCGCAGATCGACCGGCTTCATGCCCGAAGGCGTGGCCCTGCTCGACACCATCGCCGACGACGCGACCCTGCCGCCGTGGATGAGCGAGGCGCATTTCGACGAATATGTGCAGGCCTTTTCGGCCGGCGGGTTCGAAGGACCCCTGAACTGGTATCGGGCGATGGACCGGAACTGGTCGATGACGGCCTTCGTGCAGGACCAGAAGATCACCCCGCCCGCCCTGTTCATCGTCGGTGAGGATGACCCAGTCCGCCAGTACGCCGGCGGGCACGAGGCGGGCCTGAAGGACTGGGCGCCGAACCTGATCCACTCGGTCGTCGTGCCGGGCGCGGGTCACTGGATCCAGCAGGAACGGGCGGACGAGATCAACCGCCTGCTGCTGGATTTCCTGAAGGGCCTCTAGGCCGCCTGTTTCGTCGTCATCTGATCCCGCGCCTCGGCGACGATCTCCAGGCTGCGGATGCGGGCGGTGTTGTCGAACATCATGCCGGTGACCATCAGCTCGTCCACGCCGGTCAGGGCGATGAAGTCGGTCAGCTGGCGCTTGACGGTCTCCGGACCGCCGATGGCGGAATAGAGCAGCCGGCCCTTGGCGCCGGCGATCTGCTGCGGCGTCAGGATCGCGGTGATGTCGTCGACGGGCGGGGGCAGCTTGCCCGGCTTGCCGGTCGAGAGGCGGGCGAAGCTCTGCTGCATCGACGTGGACAGGCGCACGCCCTCGGCGTCCGTATTGGCGGCGAAGACGTTGATCGCGGCCATGGCGTGGGGCTCGGCCAGGCGGTCCGAGGGGGCGAACTCGCGACGGTACAGGGCCAGGGCCTCCAGCAGCAGTTCGGGCGCGAAATGGCTGGCGAAGGCGTAGGGCAGGCCGAGCTGACCGGCGAGCTGGGCGCTGAACAGGCTGGAGCCCAGAAGCCAGATCGGCACGCGCAGGCCGGCGCCCGGGACGGCGCGGACGGGCTGATTCTCAGACGCCGGTTCGAACCACTGGATCAGTTCGACGACGTCGCGCGGGAACTGGTCGGCGCCTTCGAAATAGCGCCGCAGCGCGCGGGCGGTGGCGCCGTCCGTGCCGGGCGCGCGGCCCAGGCCGAGATCGATGCGGCCCGGAAACAGGGTCTCAAGCGTGCCGAACTGTTCGGCGACGACCAGGGGCGCATGGTTGGGCAGCATGACGCCGCCGGAGCCGACGCGAATGCGCTCGGTGCCCGCCGCGACATGGCCGATGACGATGGCAGTCGCGGCGCTGGCGATGCCGGGCATATTGTGGTGTTCGGCCAGCCAGAACCGCTCATAGCCGAGCCGATCGGCGGCCTGGGCCAGGGCCAGGGTTTCATCCAGGCCGCGTCGGGCGTCGCCGCCTTCGACGATTGGAGAGAGGTCGAGAACTGAAAACGGGATCATGACGCCTAGATCGGGTCTGTCCCTCGGGGTTCAAGGGCGAGGGTCTGGAACCGCAACCGGATCAGACGCTTTAGACTGATCTCGACAAGCGGAGACTGCGTCATGACCGACACCGATCCCACCACGCCCGAAGCGGATTGCGACGACGCCCGCGAGGCCGCCGACATGGGCGAAAAGCCGGACCTGGGTCACAAGGCGGATACGCTGATCGAGGCCCTGGACGGCAGCGATTCGGGATCGGACACGCGGGCAGGCTCGCTGCGCGGCGGATCGGCAAGCGGTTCGGACGACGATCCCGACTCCGCCGAGATCAACGACCGACTGGCGAAGGGAGGCTCGGCAGGTCGAGACGACGCCGCCGGCTGAGCGGGCGCCTTGTCGCCGCCGCAACCATGCGCCACGGTGGCGCTCTGACCCTCTCGGTCCAAGGACGATCTCTCGATGACGCTTCGCTTGGCGGCCTCCGCCGTCGTGGTTCTGTTTTGCCTTGCAGGATGTGATCGCTCGGCCCAACCGGTCGAGGCCAAGGCTGCGCCCGAAGCGTCGGCGCCGGTCGTCGCTGATGCGGCACCTTCAGCAGCCACAGCCCCCGCCGTCGTAGGGGGGGCTGCGCCCGTCGCCGCCGACGGCGCGCCGTCCTTTGCGGTCCTCTATCCCGGCGCACAGGTGGACGGACAGCCGCTGGCCGCTGGCGGCGAGGCCGGGCCGGGCGGCCTGGTGACCTTCACCACCACCGCCTCGCCGGACGATGTCGTCGCCTTCTACCGCGAGCGCGCCGAAAAGGCGGGCCTGCGCTCCGTCGCCGGAATGAACCAGGGCGACACACGCGCCTATGGCGCGGCGGCGGACGCTGTGAACGGCGCCTCGTTGCAGGTCGTCGCCACGCCGACCGAGTCCGGCGAGACCTCGGTCCAGCTGGGCTGGAGCGCAGGTCAGTGAAACGGGTCGCCGCCCTGGGCGCGGCGACGGCGATCCTGCTGGCCGGTGGGTGCGCAGGGGCACCGAAGGCGGACGGCGCGATACCAACAACGGGCTTTCTAGGCGATGAGGCAATCGCCCAACTAACGGATGCGGTCCCGCCAGCTCCGGCCCCGGGGTCCGTCACGGACCTGGCGGACAAGGCGGCCTCGGCGCGGTTTGTGGCGCTGGAAGACGGCGACCGATGGCTGCTGGCGACCGCCCATGCCGAGCTGCGCCCGCCCCTCGCCCTGCAACATTTCGACTGCGCCCTGGGCGTGCGGCTGGGGTCGGCCGAGACGCCGGCGCTGGACCGGTTGATGGCGCGGATCTTCCATGATGCGAACAGTGCGGCCGAACGCGTCAAGGCGCGTCAGGCGCGGCTGCGGCCGGTCGGCGACGATCCCGATCGCCGCGCCTGCCAGACCCTGACGCCGTCGGCGCGACGCAGCGCCTCCTATCCCTCCGGCAGCGCGGCGGTCGCGACGGCCTATGGCGAGGCCTTTGCGGCCCTTGAGCCGGACCGGGCCGAGGCCGTGCGCCGGATCGGCCACGAGATCGGCGTCAGCCGCCTGGTCTGCGCCATGCACTATCCGACCGATGTCGCGGTCGGCGAACAGATCGGGCGGGATGTTGCGGCCAGGGCCGTCGCCACCCCGGCCTTCCAGGCGGACATGGCGGCGGCGCGGGCGGAGTTGGCGGCCGCGCGTCGCAGCGGCCTGACCAATCCCGGCTGCGCGGCCGAGCGCGCGGCCTTGGTGATCCCTCTGCAATGATATGACGGCGGCGCTGGCTCTCGCTCTCCTGACCTTCCAGGCGCCGGCCGACCGGCCGTGCACGCCGCAAGAGGTGGCGGCGCTGACGGCGCCATCGACGCAGCCGTATCGCCTGACGTGCCAAGCCGATCTGTCAGGCGTCGATATTCGCCGCCGCGTGCTGATCGAGGGCGCGGAAGGCTCAGGCGCGTCACTGGATTGCGGCGGCGGGACCATCCGCGCGCCGGGCCCGGCGACGACCGCCGCCCCGACCCTCGCCGTCTGGTCTCGCCGCGAGGGCGATCGGTGGTCGCGGCCGGTCGATGTGACGATCCGAAACTGCACCGTCGTCGGCAATGTGCGGATCTGGGGCATGGGAGCGGGCGGGTCGATGCGCGACCTGCTGGCCTCGTCACGCACCGCCGGACACACGCAAGCGGCCCAGTCCGCCGCGCCGATCCGCGTCACCCTGGACCGGGTTCGATTCGAGGGCGTGGGGACCATTCCCCTGTATGTCGGACCCGGAGTGACGCGCACCACAGTGACGCGATCCCGTTTTGTGGGCCGTTCGACCTCGACCGCCGTCTATCTGGACGCCGAGAGCGCAGGCGCGCTGATCCAGGACAACGATTTCGATATTCGCACCGGGCGTGAGCTGATCGCGGTGGACGGGTCGGGCGCCAACCGCATCGTCGGCAATCGGTTGGCGTTGCACGGCAAGGACGGGGTGTTTCTGTACCGCAATTGCGGCGAGGACGGCGTGATCCGCCACCAGACGCCGTCCTATAATCAGATTACGGACAATCTGTTCACCGGCGCGGGCTGGCTGAGGCCACGCGCGGTTGTGATCGGGTCGCGCGAGGGCGGGCGACGCTACTGCGGCGACGATCGCGGCTGGCCGTTCGGGTCCAGCGCGGACGACGGCGACGGGGCCACGGGCAATCTGGCGGCCCGAAACGTCGTGCGACGCTGATCGGACGCCTTGCGCAGAGCGGTGGTTCGGGGCTGATTGCGGGACAGAGCGATCGGGGGATTAGATATGCGGTGGGTGTTGTTTCTGGCGTCCCTTGTGGCGGCCCTCGGCTTGGCGGTGCTGACCGCGCAGACGCCCAAACCCCTGCCCGCTTCGACGCCTACGGTTCAGTTCTCGGCCGGGCGCGCCATGATGGACGTGAACCGGATCGCACGAGCGCCCCATCCGGTCGGCTCGGCCGAGCATCGGCAGGTTCAGACCTATCTGGTCCAAAGGCTGACGGCGCTGGGGCTTCAGCCCGGCCTGCAGACCGGCGCCCTGTCGCCCGCCGCCGTCGCCCGGATCGAGCGGGAGGGCGGAAATGCAAGCGATGTCCAGGCGATCAATATCGTCGGGGTCCTGCCGGGACGGAATCCCGCCCTGCCCGCCGTCGCCCTGATGGCCCATTACGACAGCGTGCCGAACTCGCCCGGCGCCGCCGACGATGCGACCGGCGTGGCCGCCATTCTGGAAGCCGTGCGCGCGATCAAGGCGAGGGGCGGGGCCGAGCGGACGATGGTGGTCCTGTTCACCGACGCCGAGGAGCTGAATCTGGACGGGGCGCGGGCCTTCTTCAGCGAGCATCCGCTGCGCGATAACATCGGCGCGGTCATCAATCTGGAGGCGCGGGGCGGCGGCGGGCGCGCCATGATGTTCGAGACCGGACCCGGCAACGCCCAGACCATCGCCCGTTACGCCCAGGCGACACAGAGGGCGACGGGCGGGCCGTCCAGCAACGCCCTGGCCATCTTCGTCTATCGGCTGATGCCGAATGGCACGGACTTCACCGTGGCGGCGGATCGCAAGCTGGCGGGGATCAACCTGGCCTTCATCGGGCGCCCGGCGCAGTACCATTCACCGTCCTCGACGCCGCAGGCGCTGGATCAGGGCAGCGTGCAGCATATCGGCTCTCAGGCGCTGGAGATGGCCGATGACCTGTTGCGGGCGCCGACCCTGCCGCAGGCGACGCAGAACGCCGTCTATGCCGACGTCTTCGGCCTGTTCGTCGTGCAGCATTCGCCGGCGACAGGCTGGCTGCTGCTCATCGTGGGGGGGCTGGCGACGGCCTTCGCCGCCTGGGGCGCGCGCCATGCGACGGGCTTGAGAGCCATGTCGGTCGTACGCGGCGCGGCGGATGGCCTGTGGCTGCTGGCCAGCGCGGTGGTGGTGGGACAGGCGGTGCGCGTCCTGGCCGGGCCGATCGGCCGTTGTGTGGATTCGGCCGACCTCTATTACACCTTGCTGCGCCGCCTGCCGGTTCTCGAAATCGCCGTGGCCCTGTCCATGCTGGCCCTGGTTTTGATGCTGACCGCAGGGCGACGCCTGCTGGGCCGATGGGGCGTAGCTGGAGTGATGCTGGCCGCATTCGCGATTGCAACGGCGCTGGGCGGTTTCAGCCTGTCGGTCCTGGGGGCGACGGTGATCGCCCTGGCGCTCAGCCTGGCGCGGCCGCGGGCGCAGGACGCAGACGCCGTCTGGGGCGGCTGGCTGGGCTTGATCATCCTGGTTCTGATCCTGGGCGGCGGGGTGCAGGCGGCGGCGCCGGAAGCCGCCTTCCTGCTGCTGTGGCCCGGTCTGATCGCAGCCCTGGCCGCCGCATCGACGGCGGTGATCGGCGCCCGTCTCGGCTCGTGGGCGTCCTTCGCACCCGCCGTCGTAACGACGGCGGTGGTCGGCGGGTGGTTGCTGGTTCAGGGGCATGGCGTCTTCCTGGGGGTCGGCATGGACATGCCTGGCGCGGTGGGGCCGATCGCCCTGATGATCGCGATGCTGATCCGCCCGCTGACGCCCGGCGCGGATCGCGGCTTGCCGGTCTTCGCCGCCGCCAGCCTGGCGCTGGCCGTCGCGGTCGCCGCGGGAGCCAGATTGGTCGCTTGATCCGGATGCGTTTCGCAGTCGTCCGAGCGATGAAATCGGGCTAAGCATACCGCTGCTGTTTCTTGGGGCTTCGGCGCGCTTGCACCACCTTCACGTCAATGCCTTCACCGTCCTGTCGCTGGCGATCGCGATTCTAGGCGCGTGGACGGCGCTGGATCTGTTCAATCGCACCCGCGATCAGATCGGCGCAACGCGGTTGCGTTGGCTGGGCGTTGCGGCCCTGGCGCTGGGCGTCAGCATCTGGTCGATGCATTTCATCGCCATGCTGGGGTTCGAAGTCGAAGGCCCGGTCTTCTATGATCCCGGCCTGACGCTGGTCTCCTTCCTGCTGGCGACGGCCGGCACGTCCGCGGCCTTCCTGACGGCGGGGACGGCGCAGGCCAGCGCCTTGCGACTGGCGCCGGCGGCCCTGCTTATGGGCGGATCCATCGTCGCCATGCACTATGTCGGGATGGCGGCGATGCGGATGAACGCTGTCCTGAGCTATCAGCCCGTGCTGGTCGCCCTGTCGGTCGTGGTGGCGGTCGCCGCCGCCTATGCCGCTCTGATCGCGGCCCGTCAGGAGCGGGGTCTGGCCTGGCGCGCGGTCGCCGCCGTGATCCTGGGTCTGGCCATCGTCTCTATGCACCATATCGGCATGGCGGCCCTGATCCTGACCCCGATCGCCGACGCGGGGCCGGTGGAGGGCGGGGCGTCGCCGGTCGTCTTGGCGGTCGCGGTGACGACCGGGGCGGTGACGCTGCTGTTTCTCGCGCTCGGCGCCTCGATCGTGGATCAGCGGGCCAATGTTCTGGCGGCCGTGGACGCCGGCGGCGTCGGCTTCTGGGAAGCGACCCTGCCGATGAAGACGACGATGATGTCAGGCCGCGCGCGCGAAATCCTGTCCATCGATCCGTCCTGCCGCCTTGGCCCGAGCGAGGTCGGCGACCGTCTGTCGCCCGAGGATCTGCCGTTGCATCGTCAGGCGCTGGAGCGCGCCCTGGCGGGGGAGGGCGAATACGATCAGGAATGGCGTCTGCCGGCCTCTGGCCGGTGGATCCATCTGCGCGGACGCCTGATCCGCAGTCGTTCGGGCCGGCCGATCAAGATGTCGGGCGTCATCACCGACATCACCGATCGCCGCGAGGCCTTCGCCGCCTTGGCCGACAGCGAACGCTTGCAGCGATTGCTGATCAACGAACTGAATCACCGGGTGAAAAACACACTGGCCACGGTGCAGTCCATCGCCCACCAGACCGCGCGGCGCACGCCGGATGTCGCCACCTTCACCGCCCTTTTCGAAGCGCGGCTCGTGGCCCTGTCCAACACTCAGAACCTGCTGACGGCCGCGAACTGGGAGCATGTCGATCTGCGCGCCATGCTGGCTCAGGAACTGGCCCCTTATGCCGAGGAACAGGTCCGGCTGACCGGTCCGGCCGTCGATCTGAACGCGCAACAGACGTTGGGGATGGGGATGGTCTTTCACGAGCTGGCGGTGAACGCCGCCAAATACGGCGCCCTGTCGAACGCCTCGGGCTGTGTGCGGATCGACTGGTCCGTGGCGGAAGGCCATCTGCTGCTGGATTGGGTGGAAAGTGGCGGGCCGACGGTGTCGCCGCCTCAGCGCAAGGGCTTCGGTTCGGTGCTGATCGACTCGACGATCAACCGCTCGCTGCACGGCTCGGCGGTCATGACTTATGACCCCGAGGGCGCGAGCTTCAGCCTGCGCCTTCCGCTTTAGATGGCGTCAAAAACGGTCGTAGGATTTGGCTGTTCTCGTTTTGATCAATGAGAACATCTTGTGAACCAGAACAAACCATGCACATAGTCCGCCTCACGAAACGGGGGCGGGTCCAGGCGGGTCTCTCCCAAGCTGAATGACGGGAATCATGGCAAGGGAGACGAAGGCAATGGCTTCACAGGCGGCACTCAAATTGGTGGGCAAGGACGACGGCGACAAGCAACGCGCCCTGGAGGCGGCGATCGCGCAGATCGATCGCGCCTTCGGCAAGGGCTCGGTGATGAAACTGGGCAAGGCCGGGCAGGTGAATGAGATCGAGAGCGTCTCGACCGGTTCGCTTGGCCTGGACATGGCCTTGGGCATTGGCGGCCTGCCGGTCGGGCGGGTGATCGAGGTCTTCGGCCCGGAATCCTCGGGCAAGACGACCCTGGCTCTGCACACCGTCGCGGAAGTGCAGAAGAAGGGCGGGGTCGCCGCCTTCGTCGACGCCGAACATGCGCTGGACCCGGTCTACGCCCAGAAGCTGGGCGTCAATCTGGATGATCTTCTGGTGTCGCAGCCGGACACTGGCGAGCAGGCGCTGGAGATCGTGGATACGCTGGTTCGGTCGGGCGCCGTGGACATTGTGGTCGTCGACTCCGTCGCGGCCCTGACGCCGCGCGCCGAGATCGAGGGCGAGATGGGCGACAGCCTGCCGGGCCTTCAGGCGCGCTTGATGAGCCAAGCGCTGCGCAAGTTGACGGCCTCGATCTCCAAATCGAAATGCATTGTGCTGTTCATCAACCAGATCCGTCACAAGATCGGCGTCATGTACGGCTCGCCCGAGACGACGACGGGCGGCAATGCGCTGAAGTTCTACGCCTCGGTGCGTCTGGACATCCGCCGCACCGGCGCGATCAAGAACCGCGACGAGGTGGTCGGCAACACCACCCGGGTCAAGGTGGTCAAGAACAAGGTCGCCCCGCCGTTCCGCGAGGTCATCTTCGACATCATGTATGGCGAGGGTATTTCCAAACTGGGCGAGGTCATCGACCTGGGCGTCAAGGCCGGCATCATCGAGAAGTCGGGCAGCTGGTTCAGCTATGACTCCACCCGGATCGGTCAGGGCCGCGAGAATGTGCGCGAGTTCCTGAAGCAGAATCCGGACATCGCGGCCTCGATCGAAAAGGCCGTGCGCGCCTCGACCAACAAGATCGCCGACGAACTGCTGGGCACGCCCGAGCCGGACGAGGGCCAGGACCTGGAAGGCTGACGCCGGCCTCCGAGGCTGGGCGGACTGTCAAAGTTGGTCCAGCTCTCGATCCAGTCTTTTCACCGCTACTCCGTCGCCCTAGCGACCCGCCACCGACCCCGCGAAGGGCGGCGGAGCGACCCGCTCGACCTCGTGTCGGGCGGGTCTTTTTTATGGTGCAGCATCTTCCCCAGTCGTCATTCCGGGTCTGCGCTGCGCGCCCGGAATGACTAAAGAAAGGTGCGGCCAAACGAAAACGGGCGACCCGAAGGCCGCCCGTTCGTCGTTTTACCGATGTCGCCTGCTGATCAGGCGGCCACCTTCTCCGGGGCGAACTTGCCGTAGAAGGTTTCGTTCTTGGCGGCCATGTCGCGCAGCAACTGCGGGACCTTGAAGCGGTCGCCGTACGTCGCGGCCAGACGGTCTGCGGTTTCGACGAACTTGGCCAGGCCGATGCCGTCGATCATGCTGATCGGGCCGCCGGTCCAGGGCGCGAAGCCCCAGCCCAGGATGGCGCCCAGGTCTGCTTCGCGCGGATCGTCGATGACGCCTTCTTCCCAGCAACGGGCCACTTCGACGGCCTGGCGATACAGCAGGCGCGTCTTCAGCTCGTCGATCTGGGCGAAGGCGGTCGGCTCTTCCGGCTGGTCGATGCCTTTGGTGGTCGGGGCCAGTTCGCCCAGACCCTTCCAGATCGTCTTGGGCTTTTGATCGTAGTCGTAGAAGCCCTTGCCGTTCTTGCGCCCGAAGCGACCGCCCTCGACCATCTTGGCGACGATGTCGGCGCCTTCCGACGGGACGTATTTGTCGCCCAGATCCAGCGCCGTCTGTTTGGCGATCTTGTAGGACAGATCCAGTGCGACGTCGTCGTGCATCTCCAGCGGGCCGCGCGGCATGCCGGTCATGCGACCGACATTGTCGATCAGGGCGGGGCCGTAACCTTCCTCCAGCATCGCCATGCCCTCCATCAGGAAGGTGGAGAAGCAGCGCGAGGTGTAGAAACCGCGGCTGTCGTTGACGACGATCGGCGTCTTCTTGATCTTCAGCACATAGTCCAGCGCCTTGGCGATGGCGGCCTGACCCGTCTTTTCGCCCAGGATGATCTCGACCAGCATCATCTTGTCGACGGGCGAGAAGAAGTGGATGCCGATGAAGTCCGCAGGCCGCACCGAGGCCTCGGCCAGACCGCTGATCGGCAGGGTCGAGGTGTTGGAGCCAAAGACGGCGCCGTCGGCCAGTTGCGCCTCGGCGCGCTTGGTCACGTCGGCCTTGATCTCGCGGTTCTCGAACACGGCCTCGACAACCAGGTCAGAGCCCTTGATCAGGTCGTAGTCCGTCGTCGCCGTGACCGAACCCAGCAGGGCGTCATACTTCTCCTGCGTGAGCTGACCACGCGACAGGCGCTTCTTCAGCAGTTCCTCGACGTGGGCCTTGCCCTTGTCGGCGGCTTCCTGCGTCTGGTCGATCAGGATGGTTTCGATGCCGGCCAGCGCCTGCACATAGGCGATGCCCGCGCCCATCATGCCGGCGCCGATGACCGTGACCTTCTTCGGATCGGACTTGGGCACGCCGGCCGGGCGAACGGCGCCCTTGTCGAGCTCCTGCTTGGACAGGAACAGCGAACGGATCATGGCCTGCGCCTGCGGCGTCATCAGGGTCTTGATGAAGTAGCGGGTCTCGATGCGCAGAGCCGCATCCATCGGCACCTGAGCGCCTTCGTAAACGGCCTTCATCAGGTTCACGACGGCCGGATAGTTGCCGTAGGACTGCTTACGCAGCATGGCGTTGCCGACCATGAAGTTCTGAATGCCGGCCGGGTGATAGGGGCCGCCGCCAGGCAGTTTGAACGACTTCTCGTCCCAGGGCTGGACGGGTTTGCCCCCCGACTCGACCTTGTTCTTGATCCAGGCCTTGGCGGCCTCGACCGACTGGCCTTTCTCGACCACCTCGTGGACGATGCCGGCGCCCTTGGCGTCGTTGGGGCGGAAGGACTTGCCCTCGCTCATCGCCATCATGGCGTTCTGGACGCCGACCAGGCGCGTCAGGCGCTGGGTGCCGCCGCCGCCGGGGAACAGACCGACCTTGATCTCGGGCAGGCCCAGCTGGATCTTGTTGTCGTTCTCGACCACGCGGTAGTGGGCCGCCAGGGTGAACTCCAGCCCGCCGCCCAAGGCCAGGCCGTTGATCGCGGCCGCGATCGGCTTGCCGGAGGTTTCAAGCGCACGGAAGGCGCCGTTCAGCTTCCAGCCGGCGTCGAACGCCTTTTGCAGGTCGCCGCCGCCCGACAGCACGCCGCCGGCCATGTCGCCCAGATCCGCGCCGGCGCAGAACCCCGAGGCCTTGCCCGAGGTGATGACGGCGCCCTTGATGGCGTCGTCGGTCTTGATGCGTTCGACCAGCTCGGGGATTTCCTTCATCACCGAGGAGGTCAGGGTGTTCATCGAACGGCCCGGAACGTCGAAGGTGATCAGGGCGATGCCGTCGGCGTCGACGTCGATCTTGAAGTTTTCCATATCCATTTGCTCCTGGATCAGACGCGTTCGATGACGGTGGCGGTGCCCATGCCGCCGCCGATGCACAGGGTGACCAGGGCGGTCGACTTGTTCGAGCGCTCCAGCTCGTCCAGCGCGATGCCGGTGATCATGGCGCCGGTGGCGCCGAGCGGGTGGCCCATCGAGATGCCGCCGCCGTTCACGTTCATCTTG
>Ga0308156_1001540_pt1 | contig 26168 bp, 20 predicted proteins | sample PhyAR2_FD_201041 | JGI IMG/M metagenome (GOLD analysis project Ga0308156, IMG submission 201041) | Phyllosphere microbial communities from UC Gill Tract Community Farm, Albany, California, United States - DLSL A.R2 | ecosystem: Host-associated > Plants > Phyllosphere > Unclassified | place: USA... | reverse complement strand
CGTCCAGGGTAACGGCTGGGCGGACCTGTGCGACGACGGTAGTCTCGAAGGAGAGATCGCCTACGACAATGGTGATGACACCACCTTCATCGCCGTGCCCTGGCCTTTTTCAGCAGCCTGCTAGTGGGCTTTCTCGGCGTCCGGGCGCGAGCAATTCGCTTTACCTATGCCATGGCAAATCAGCCAACCTTCCTGGATTCGAGGCATCTTGCCTCATTTTCAGGAACTGCAGCATTTTGACATGGTTGTCCCGGGCATGAACACCCTGTCCGCCCCCACCATTTGCCCCTCGTTCAATATTGGGCTAATAGCGATGAAGACCGCAACCTGCGGCGAATTGGACGCATGAACGAAATTTTATACGCCTTGGTATCGACGCTCGCTGCATGCGTCGCCGTCTTCGTGGCGGTGGCGTTCGTGCGCGTGTTGCGTGCAGGTCCGACGAAAGTCTCGTATCTACGCCGCAAGCGGTATGGAATGAGGGCCTGGGCGACGGGCGGCCTTCCAAAAACGACAACTGGCACTACGGTGCACGAGCTTGAGGGTATCGAGCTCAAGAGTAAGAATGGCCAACTCACGTTTGTTAGACAGACGCGAGCCACCACGTCCGAGGTTTGATTGCAATATCTTGCGGGGGATCCTTTCAAGCTGCCCAGCAGTGGTGAGTACCCCTGGATAGATTCGGATTATGCCTTTGCGGGGTGGGTTCCTAACGTATCTGGCCACCTTTCCTTCAATCTGATTGATCCCAGCAGCAAGCTACCAACATTCAACTATCAGGATCGGCTTGACGTACCGCGCCAAGTCGCTGTCCATCGTGTTCGCCTTGCTCAAGATTATCCTTTCCCAGATTGGCTAGTGAAGCGCGTTCGCAAATCCGCGCGGCAAGATTTTATTATGCTAGCGGAATCGGGACGCGTCCAAACGCCGTACTTCCGCGACGCTACGCTTGAAGAGGCGGATGACAAAAATGGCGTATTAGCTGGGGTGATTGCCGTCGTCCCAGCAGATAGCGATCGCGCAACAGCCAAGCATATCAAGTCCACCCTTGCGACAGCCGAAGCCATCATCTCCGATGCGATTCAGCAAAAAGCCACCAGCGGGGTCGTCCCAGGCCGACGAGTTACCCAAGAAGTTCTAAACATCCTCTCCGACGCTCGAGACAGGATGAGCTGCCTGCTACTTCGGTTCGCACTCTATCGCACCGGAGAACTGCGGATCTGGTTCGACATAGGTGAATTTCTTGGGCGGGATACCACAGCGCGGCCCGCGACAGCTGAAGAACTCACTGCCGCTCGGCACCTCACGCCGCAGGCATATTATTTTATCAAAGACCTGCTGCATGCGCATTATCACCACACGCCGAATTCAGATCAGCTTTTGCCGCTGGTCGAAACGCCTCGACCTAGCAGTGAGCTTGAGCATCAAACGAACGAAACTACTTGGCGCTATGCCCCCTTACGAGGGTTGGCACGCGTAGTCGTAGAACTGCGGCAAGGCCGTTCCGCTGATGGGCATCAGCGGGCCAAAGGGATTATCGCCTACGCTCAAGCGTTTCAGTCTGTGCTTGCGCATATCGCTCGCCCCAAACAAATTGGAAGCCCGAACGTTAAGAGTACGGGCATCATTCCCTACAATTTCGACAACCTTACCATGTCTTTGGACGCGGTAGACGCATCGACTCAATCATCGGTCAGCGCACGGCTTCAGTTTTTTGCCATTATAGTGGGCATCATACTTTCCGGGCTTGCTCTTTGGTCTGGCGCTGTTCAAATTCAGCCGTCCCTATGCCAAGCGCTAGGGCCGGATGCCTGCCCCAAAATTGAGCCTGGTCCGGTAGTAAGCCTTGTAAATTGGGTGGTTGCTAACCCCAGCGTTTTCCTCATCATATTGGTGACGGCGGGCGTCATTGCCTTTGTATCATTCTTCCGGGGCCTAAACGCCCTGCCCTTCGTTGAACGAAGCATCAGATGGCTGCGACGCCTTGCCGAGGCCGTGGGCGTGCAAGTCTCACGGTGCACCCAAAATTCCGACAATCTTGGCTGGCTTGTCAGCCTTGGAGTTTTGGGCTCATTAACGGTTAGTGCTGGTACGATTGCGGTAAAACTTGCGCCATCTAAAAGTGTCCCGCCGGTATCAACTGATAGCGCCGTGAAAGGCCCATGGGCTTCACTGTATAATTTCGTCGGAAAGCGTGCGGAACAGAGCGGGCTATTGGCCAGCAGCGTGATTGCACCTCAACTGCGAGCGCTGCTGGGCGACGACTATGGCCCATTCCTTCGGGCGTTTTCTCCCGAAACCACGCTGACGCGTGACGGTGACCTTCTCATCCTGGCATCAGCGGCGACGTTGAGCGGAGACGGCGCATATCTAATTATCGATCCCCGTCTATTGAGAATGGAAGCGGGCGTGCGCCAAAGCGGTGAGTTCAAGGTTCACCGAACGCAAGGTCCGAGCATGCGGCGGCCCCAACGAGTTATCCAGCTGTTGGGCAACTTAGGTCGAACGGACGGCGGCCCCGTGCCCGTCGAGACGTCTACCTGCAATTTTGCTTCTGGCGGAAAATCCGGGCGCACTGTGCAGCTGTCCGGATTCCTAAAGGCTCGGGACTTCTGCGAGTACAGCGTCGAATTGCAGAAAGGCCAAGTGATCAGCTTTGATCCGCTGCGCGCGAAGGGGCTCGACGTAAGGGTCGTTGAAGGCAAACGCGAGGTTCCCATTGGCACTGCATTCACAGCGGCCCAAGGCGGGAGGCGATTGATCCGAGTGGTTTGGGACGGTTGGAATCCAAGGCCCAGGGAGGCGTTGAAACCTCGCGAATTTTACGTCCGATTGGCAATTCACTGATGCCAAGGGGCAAGGCCATGAGAGGGCACGTTACCCTCGAACGATTTTCGCGCCTGCTTGAAGCACGGTGTTCCGATATTCCGGGAGATACGCCGCGATGAGACTCAATAAGGATGAGATCCTTGACGCGTTGGCAGAGCGCGGCAACGTCGCACAGTTCGTGGCGTTTCGCCCCGGTCATAGCGGCGCACCCGAGCAGTCATTTTGCCGCCTGATTGGGCTTGCCCCGAATATGCATTTTCCCGACAAGCGTGAGGCTGTCGCTGCGCTGCTCGAACGAGCGCCGGAACGAAGCGTCAATGTGCGAAGCTTTCTACCCGAAAGCCCCCGCAGCCAGGAATTCATATATGGCTTGAAGTCGGTAGATGACGTGCTTCAAGCCCTCGAACGGCTCAGCGCGGATGGCCTACATACAATCGTAAATGAGACCGTCGACGTGGCTGACGGCGGCGTTTCGGGCGTCGCTCAAGGTGATGTCATTGAGTTTTCACCGGACGATACGCCTAGGTGCGTGGAAGAACCAGGCGTCGCCTCCCTGCCTTTTAAACTCGCAGTCCAACTTCTTGAGACAGTGTATGGTTTTCGGCCAGACCTGCCCCATGAGAATGCCCGACTTGAGTTTAGCATTCATCCCCGCAAACGAGGAACCCGTGGCCAGCACACGCTGCTCTGGGAGTATGAGGAAAACGCGCCCCCTGCGCACGGCGCTTCAATGGTATGGCCCAACCGCTTCAGTCGCCACATAGGCGATAAGGCATATGGGTTGCTCATGGCATGGCTTCTCGGCCAAAAGGTTCCGCTAACCACCGTCATCGGCCGACGCGTAGCACCATTCACTTTTGGCCACGACACGGGCTCAAGCGAAAAGTGGACGCGCACATGTCCTGTTGAACCCGAGCCAGGGCTCTTCACGACGGCTCGTGGCTGGTTAGACCCATTTGCTCTACTTAATGCTGAGGATCCGACTGGGAAGCGCATTGCGTCGGTATTGAGTCAACAAGCTGTACCGGCACAGTTTGCCGGGGCGGCATTGAGCGGTTCGCAAGGCCTTATCGTTGAGGGTTCGATGGGCGATGGCGATAGGTTTATGCTAGGTATTGCCCCGCCAGTTCCCCTGCCAGCACCCGTTCGTGAACAGGTCAAAACTCTGAACGATGTCCTGTGCCAAACCCTCGAAGCGGTTCGCTTTGAATGGGTGCACGACGGCTTAGAGCCGTGGATAGTCCAACTCCATCGCGGCATGACCCAATCAGGGGGCACGGCAATCGTACCCGGTGAGGCATCATCTTGGATTCCCTTCGAGGTTTGCCAAGGACTCGAAGCATTGCGTGATTTAACGAGAGCCATTCCGACGGACACCGGGATTGAGCTTATCGGTGATGTTGGTTTCACGAGCCATATTGCTGACGTCGTTCGCCGGTCAAAGGTCCCGACCCGGATCCGCCCAGTCACATGAGAGGGGCGTAACCCCGCTTTATCTCGCCGCGCAACTCGATACGAAACAGAGCAGCGTGATTATCCGGTGATTGCTATACGCAAAAAATACAGGCCCAGATCTCCAATTTATCCGCAAAAACCAAGATATTAGAGTCATACCATCCTTAAAATGTGGTATTTCCGGTATATCCGGCGGTAGGAGACGGCCACCGTTGGTGATCTAAAGGCGCAGCGGGCCGCTCCGATGGTCGGTGCGGGCGACGTCGAGCAGTCCCGGCATGGCCGCGATCGGGCGCAGGCCGCGGCGGGTCATCTCGGCCTGGATCGCCTGGGCTTCGCCGCCGCCGGGTTCGCCGCTCGCCATCGCAAAGGCCAGCAGCAGCGACTCGTCGTCCATGAACTCCATGAGATCGGGGTCCAGCATCGGGTTCATCACCTTCCTCCCATTCTATATTGGCATCCATAACAAGCAGATCCCCCGCAGGTTGCCAATGCCGCCGGTTTCGGCCCGTTTCGTCGGTGACGCGCGCTCCCTCTGGCGGGGCAGGCCGCCTCGTTATAGACGGCAGCCTCGGAATTTGAGGCAAGACATGGTCGATGACAGCTGGGGCGTTACGCCACCGCGCGGCGGACTGCGCGTCCGGACGAATGACAGTTTGGAAGAGCGCGCCGCCGCACGAGCCAAGGCGCGCGAGGCGCGGGCGGGCGAGCGAAGCACGCTGATGGCCGGGCGGATGGAAGCGCGCGCCGCGCTGCGTGAGCGCGAGACGCTGGCCCGCGAAGCCGAACGCGCCGCCCGTCGCGAGGCGGAGGAAGCGGCCGCCGCCAGGGACCCCCATGCCGCCGCCGCCAAACGGCACCGTACCTCGGGCCGCAAGGATGTGGTGCGCGAGCAGCGCGATACGCGGGGGTACACCACGGTGATTGACGAGGGGCGGATTCGCGAATTGTCGAAGCGGGGCGCGTCGCTGTCGGGGCTGGCGACCACATTCGGGATTACCGCCGAGGAGATCCAGCACATTTTGGCGACGGCGGAGGAGTGATCCTCCCCGGTACGGGGAGGTGGCAGGGCGCCAGCCCTGACGGAGGGGGGGGGCTTCGTCAAAGATAGCCCCATGTGGCGACCCCCCTCCACCAGCTTCGCTGATCCCCCTCCCCTTGCAGGGGAGGAATAGCGATCCCCCCTAACGCCTTGCTTACCAAATTGCGCTAAAGCCCGCATCCCATGGCCGATTCCGCCCCGCATAGCTCGCGCCCGCCGCGTCCCCGCTCCGCCGTCAGCCGGGGCGTCGGGCTGGCCGGGCTGGCGGGTTCGCTGGGTTGGATCGCTTATGCGCGGTGGCGGCATCTCGACGGGCCTTATGCGGCGCTGCTGCATCTGGTCTGTGCGGGGGTGCCGATGCTGCTCTGGTCGGTACTGGTCGACAAGGTGCATCGCCATGCCTCGACCGGGATCGACTGGGCCAATCCCCGCCCCTCCCGCGAGACGCTGGACATCAGCCTGACCAAGCTGGCCGGGCTGTGGGCGACATTCGGCGGGATCGCGTTGATCTTTGCGACGGGGCGATTCTATTGGCAGGGGATTTTCGCCTTTGCCATGTGGTGCCTGGGCTGGATCGCGCCGGTGCTGTTCCTGCTGTCCATCCCCTATGTGATCTGGCTCGACCGGCGGCTGGTCGAGCCGAAGGACGGCGCCTGGATGCTGGGCGCATGGCTGACCGGGCAGCCGGGCGTCGAGCCTGAGGCGATCTACGCCCATCTACGATCCTGGGCGGTGAAGGCCTTCTTCCTGCCCTTCATGCTGGGTGTGGTGCCCGGCGGGTTCGGGATGTTCGTGCGGACCGACCTGTCGGTCGCGCTGCACGATCCGGTGGCGCTGGCCAACTGGCTGATCACCCTGATGTTCTTGATCGACGTCGCCTTTGCGACGATCGGCTATATGCTGACCATGCGGCCGCTCGATGCGCATATCCGCTCGGCCAATCCTTATGCGGCGGCCTGGGCGGCGGCGCTGATCTGTTATCCGCCGACGATCCTGATGGGGGATAACGGCCCGCTCAATTACCGGCCGGGGACCGCCGAGTGGAGCTACTGGTTCGCCGGGCATCCCGTCGTGCTGGCGGCAATCGGAGCGGTGCTGGTCGGGCTGACCGCCATCTATGCCTGGTCGACGGTGGCGTTCGGCATCCGCTTTTCCAATCTGACGCACCGGGGGATTTTAACGCACGGCCCTTATGCGGTGTCGCGGCATCCCGCCTATCTGTCGAAGAACATCTTCTGGTGGATCGCGACGATCCCGATCCTGTCGACCGGGACCTGGGTGGATGCCGCGCGGAGTAGCTTGCTGCTGGGGGTGGTCAGCGGGATTTACTACTGGCGCGCGCGGACCGAGGAGCGGCATTTGTCGGCCGATCCGGCGTATCGCGACTATTATGACTGGATGCAGCGGTACGGGTTGGTGCCGCGATTCTTCCGTTGGGTATTGGGGCGGGGTTAGTCCCTTGGCCTTCGACTTCGCTCAGGCTGAACGGAGTTTGGGGATTTGTAGGTTATCCATACCAAACCTCCGTTCAGGCTGAGCCCTTCGGCTGGCTGGCAAGCCTGCCGCTCAGGATAAACTTCGGCGCACCGCACCGAAGTCGAAGCCCACGCTGCTTCCTTAGAAGCTCGCTTCCCCATAAACCCGCGAGATATCCCCACCCCACTCGCCATGATAGCGGTCGAGCAGCACCTGCGCGGGCACCTTGCCCGAGCGGACGATCTCGCGCAGCGGGTCGAGGAAGCCGGTCTCGTTATCCCCGGCTCCGTTGACCCGCCCGCGCGCCGCCAGGCCCGCATGGGCGATGTCGAGCACCTCGCCCGCAATATCGCGCAAGCGCCCGCCACCCGGCAGCGGCGCATCCAGCGCCAGTTCCGGCACCGAGTCGCGCAGCGCCTGCCGCTCGTTCAGCGACCAGCCCTTAACCAGATCCCATGCCGCATCGAGCGCGCCATTGTCGTACAGCAGCCCGACCCAGAGCGCGGGCAGCGCGCAGATGCGGTTCCACGGGCCGCCGTCCGCCCCGCGCATCTCCAGGAAGGTCTTCAGCCGCACCTCGGGGAAGGCGGTCGACAGATGATCGTTCCAGTCGTCGATCGTCGGCAGCTCGCCCGGCAGCACCGACAGCTCACCCTTCAGGAAGTCGCGGAACGACAGCCCCGCCGCGTCGATATATTTCCCGTCGCGGTAGACGAAGTACATCGGCACATCGAGCGCATAGTCGGCGTACCGCTCATAACCGAATCCGTCCTCGAACACGAAGGGCAGCATGCCGGTGCGCGCGGGGTCGGTGTCGGACCAGATATGGCTGCGGAAGGACAGCATGCCGTTGGGTTTCCCTTCCGTGAAGGGCGAGTTGGCGAACAAGGCGGTCGCCAGCGGCTGGAGCGCCAGGCCGACCCGGAACTTCTTCACCATGTCGGCTTCCGACGCGTAGTCGAGGTTCACCTGGATCGTCGAGGTCCGCAGCATCATGTCGAGGCCCAGCGAGCCGACGCGCGGCATGTGGCGCAGCATGATCGCATAGCGACCCTTGGGCATGATCGGCAGCTCGGCGCGGGTCTTGTCCGGCCACATGCCCAGGCCCAGGAAGCCGAGGCCCAGCTTGTCGCCCGCCGCCTTGACCTGTTGCAGGTGGCGCCCCGTCTCGGCACAGGTCTGGTGCAGATTGTCGAGCGGCGCGCCCGAAAGCTCGAACTGGCCCGCAGGCTCCAGGCTGATCGATCCGTCCGCGCCGGTCATCGCGATGACGTTGCCGCCCTCCAGCACCGGCTCCCAGCCATATTGCTCCAGTTCGCCCAGCAGCGCGCGAATGCCCGAGGCTTCGTCGTAGGAGGGCGCGTGATGGTCGCCCAGCGCATAGACGAACTTCTCGTGCTCGGTGCCTATCCGCCAGCGATCACTGGGTTTTTCGCCGCGCGCGAAACTGGCGATCAGCTGATCGCGCGACTCGATGATGGCGCCCTTGGCGGTGCTCGCGGTCTTGGTGCTCATGAACCGCGCCTTACGCGGGCGGAAGCCTTCACGCCATAGGCTGAATCAGTGCCAGTCACCCGCCGCCGCCATCCACAAGGATATCGCCGCCGCTGCCGCCGTGTCGGCCCGCAGGATGCGGGGACCCAAGCCGATTCCGACGGCGGCGGGGTGCGCGCGGATCGCCTCGCGCTCCTCGGCATCGAAGCCGCCTTCGGGGCCGATCAGGATCGCTGCCGGACCCGAATGCGCCCGCATCGCCTCCAGCGCAGGGACACCGCCGGTCTCGTCGGCGAAGAACAGCGCGCGCCCTTCCGGCCAGTCGCGCAGGAACGCCGCCAGCTTCACCGGCTCGGCCACATCCGGCAGCGCGGTGCGGCCGCATTGCTCGGCCGCCTCGATCATGTGCGCGCGCAGGCGTTCGGTATTGGGCTTGTCGACCACGGTGCGGCGGGTGACCACGGGGACCAGCCTTGCCACACCCAGCTCACACGCCTTTTCCGCCAGCCAGTCGACCCGGCCCTTCTTCAGCGGCGCGGCGCACAGCCACAGATCGGGCACCGCCTCCCGCTCGCGGAGCCGTTCGGTGACGTCCAGCGTCAGGTCGCGCTTGCCGACCGAGGCGGCGACGCCCAGCCATTCGCCGGTACGGTCGTCGAACAGCTTGACCGGATCGCCGACCTTCGTCCGCATCACCGACACCAGATAATGCGCCGCCGAACCGTCGATGCGGATCGGCCCCTCGGCCAAAGGCTGGTCGACGAACAGGCGGGGGGTGGATTGCGGCGGCCAGGCGGGGGTAGCGGGCATGGGCTTCGCTTACACGGGTCGCGCCGCACTTGCCACTTTTGCGGCTTCGGGTGTTTTCTGTCGCGAAAGGACGGACGATGGGCAAACATTATCAAGAGGAACTGGAGTCGCTGCAACTCGCGCTGGTCCGCACCCAGATGGCGATGGCGGGATCGGACGAGCGCGTCGTCATCGTGCTGGAGGGCCGCGACGGCGCGGGCAAGGACGGCACGATCAAGCGAATCACCGAGCATCTCTCGGTCCGTGCCACCCGCGTGGTCGCGCTGCCCAAGCCGTCCGATCGCGAGCGCACGCAATGGTATTTCCAGCGCTACGCCACGCACCTGCCCGCCGCGGGGGAGATCGTGATCTTCAATCGCAGCTGGTACAATCGTGCGGGTGTCGAGGTGGTGATGGGCTTTTCCACCGCCACCGAGCAGGAGGCGTTCCTGCGCGACGCCCCCGATTTCGAGCGGATGCTGGTCGAAAGCGGCATCAGGCTGGTCAAGATCTGGCTCGACATCTCGAAGAAGGAACAGGAAGAGCGGCTGGAGGCGCGGCGCACCGATCCGCTGAAGGCGCTGAAGGTGTCGGACATGGACAAGGTGGCGCAGGCCAAATGGGCCGATTATTCGGCGGCGCGCGACACGATGCTGGCCCGCACCCACACCCCCTTCGCGCCCTGGCATGTCGTGCGCGCCGACGACAAGAAGGACGCGCGGATCGCGATCATCCGCCACATCCTGCACCACATCGCCCCCGCCGATATCGCCGACGACGTGAAGGCGCCCGACCCGGAGATCCTGTTCCCGTTCGACATGGCGGCGCTGGAGGACGGGCGGCTGGCCAGATAGGGTTACGGCGGCATTAGGCAAATCTTCACGGGGGCGGGGATAGCGTGCGCGCAAATCCCCAGCGTCGAGGACTGCCCAGGATGTTGCCCCCTGCCCCCCGTATCGCCGCGACGCTGATCGTCCGCAACGAGGAACGCTGCCTGGCGCGCTGCCTGGAAAGCGTCGCGCCGTTCGTGGATCGCATGGTGGTGCTGGATACAGGATCGACCGACCGGACCGTCGCCATCGCCCAGGCGGCGGGCGCCGAGGTTCATCACCTGCCCTGGCCGGACGATTTCGCCGAGGCGCGCAACCATGTGCTGGCCTGCGCCGATGCCGACTGGAACCTGATGCTCGACGCCGACGAGTGGATCAGCGCGGGCGGCGAGCAGCTCCGTCGCTGGTGCGCCGGGCCGCCGCGGCTGGGGTCGGTCTGTGTCGAGAACGAAACGGATGGGAGCGCCCAACCGACGCGCAGCTGGATTCCCCGCCTGTTGCCGCGCGGCACCTGTTATGAGGGGCGCATCCACGAACAGGTCGTCTCTGCCCTGCCGATCACCCCTACCCCGATCCATGTCGGCCATGACGGCTATCTCGCAGCGCAGAAGGCCCGGAAGATCGACCGCAACTATCAGCTGTTGCAGCGCGAACTCGCCGAGCAGCCGGACAATCCCTATCTGATGTTCCAGTTCGGCATGGAAGCGCAGGCGCGGCGCGACCTGCCGACCGCCTGCGACTATCTGAAACGCGCGCTGGCGACCGCGCCGCGCGAAGCCGGCTGGCGGCATCCACTGGTGACGAGCGCCATGACGCTGATGGCCTATATGGGGCGGCGCGACGAAGCGCTGGCGCTGGCCGATGCCGAATTCCCGCATTGGCAGCATTCGCCCGACTATTTCTGCGTGCTGGGGGACATATTGTTCGATCAGGCGCTGGCCGAGCCCGCCCAGGCGATCGGCCATTGGCTGCCACTGGCGCAAGCGGCCTGGGAACGCTGTCTCGCGATCGGCGAGCGCCCCGATCTGGACGGCAGCGTCGCCGGACGCGGCAGTTATCTGGCGCAGCAGAGCCTCGACATCGTGCGGTCGCAACTGGCGACGCTGGCCGCCTGAGATCAAAACCTTAGGGCGTTCTTTACGATCGCTGTGCCTCAAGGCGGATCATGTCCCCACCCGTATCGATCGCCGCGACCCTGATCGTCCGAAACGAGGCACGCTGCCTCGCGCGCTGCCTGGAGAGCGTCGCACCCTGGGTCGATCGCCTCGTCGTGCTCGACACGGGTTCGACCGACGACACCATGGCCATCGCGCAGGCCGCCGGGGCCGAGGTCCATCGTCTGCCCTGGCCGGACAGCTTTTCGATCGCGCGCAATCATCTCCTCGATCTGGCCGACAGCGACTGGGCGCTGATGCTCGATGCCGATGAATGGCTGGTCGCGGGCGGCGAGATCCTGCGCGAATGGTGCGACGGCCCGGCGCGGCTGGGGCGGGTATGCATCCATAACCAGCATGACGATGGCGAGACCGCCACGCGCAGCTGGATCACCCGGCTGATCCCGCGCGGCGCGCGCTATGAGGGCCGCGTGCACGAGCAGGTCGCGTCACCGCTGCCGCGCATTCCCCTGCCCGTGCATATCGCGCATGACGGCTATCTGGCCGCGCAGATCGTGCCCAAGCGGAACCGCAATCACATCCTGTTGCTGCGCGATCTGGCGGAGCAGCCGGACGATCCATATCTCCATTACCAGATCGGCCGCGACGCCCGGATGCGCGATGACCTGGACACGGCCTGTGCCCATTTCGCACAGGCGCTGGCACTGACCCCGGCGGAGGCGAACTGGCGGCACGAACTGGTCGTCACCGCGATCACGACCCTGTCAAAGGCCGGGCGGCTGGACGAGGCGCTGGCGCTGGCCGACGGGCAAATGCCGCATTGGCCGACATCGCCGGACTTCTTCTTCGTGCTGGGCGACCTGCTGCTCGACCGGGCCATGGCCGATCCGGCGAAGGCGATCGCGCACTGGCTACCGCTGGCGGAGGGGGCCTGGCAACGCTGTCTGGCGATCGGCGAGCGCCCCGAGCTGGAAGGCAGCGTGGCGGGGCGCGGCAGCCACCTGGCGCAGCACAATCTGGATGTCATCCGCTCGCAGCTGGCGATGCTGTCGGCCTAGCGCCGCCGCCGGATCAGCCACCACATCACGCCCAGCACGACACCCACGAGCAGGACCACGCCGCCGACCATCCCGGCGACGCGCAGGATCGCCCAGAACAGCGCCTCGACGAAACGGCCGACCGCGACCGACAGGCCGATCATGAAACGGAAGCGCGCGGGAGGATCACATGCACGACGATAGCCGCGAACGGGCTTGCGCGCCACGGGTCACCCCCATAGGCCACCTCTCATGACCATCGAGATCGTACCCGATAGCGAGCACAAGGGACTGGTCGGGCGGCTGCCGCCCCGGCTGCGCGGGCTGGCGCTGCTCGCCCGGTTCGATCGGCCGATCGGCTGGTGGCTGCTCTTTTGGCCAGGCGTCTGGGCGATCGCGCTGGCGGGCGGGCTGCCCGATCGCTGGCCGCTGGTCCTGTGGTTCCTGCTCGGCTCGATCGCGATGCGGGGTGCGGGGTGCGTGTTCAACGACATCGTCGACCGCGACCTGGACGCGCAGGTGGCGCGGACGCGGGCGCGGCCGATCCCGTCGGGACTGGTGTCGGTGAGGCTTGCCGCGATCTGGCTGGTGGCGCTGTGCCTGATCGGGCTGGTCGTGCTGGTGCAGTTGCGCCCGCTCGCCGCGATCGTCGCGGTGGCCAGCCTGGCCCCCGTCGCGGCCTATCCCTTCATGAAGCGGATCACCTGGTGGCCGCAGGCATGGCTGGGCATGGTGTTCAGCTGGGCGGCCCTGGTCGGCTGGGCCGAGGTGGCGGGGGCGCTCTCCGCGCCGCTCTGGCTGCTTTACGCGGGGTCGATCGCCTGGGTGATCGGGTACGACACCATCTATGCGTTGCAGGACCGGGAAGACGACGCGCTGATCGGGGTGCGCTCCTCCGCGCTGCGCATGGGCGCGCATGTGAGGCCGGGCGTGGGGGCGTTCTACCTCGTGGCGGTGCTGTGCTGGGCCGGGGCGATCTGGCTGGTGCGGCCGGACGTACTGGCGGTCGCCGCGCTGGTGCCCGTGGCGCTGCATCTGGGGTGGCAGGTGATGACGTTGAAGCCTGACGATGGCGCAGGGGCACTATATCGCTTCCGGTCGAACCGCTTTGCCGGGTTGCTGATGGCGCTGGCCTGTGCGGTGGTGGGGTCGTCCCTGTAATTCCTCCCCTTCCAGGGGAGGAATTGATAACTCCCCCCAAACTGCTCCCCCGCAACGCTTTGCCGGGTTGTCGGTTCTCGGAAACTCCGTCACATCTGAAGGTCGATGACCGTAGCCACGCCCGCCACCCGCTCGCTTGCCGAAAGCCATCGTTCGGTCGTCGTGCCCGAAGGCGCGTCCTTCCTGCGGCGTCTGTTCGCCTTTGCCGGACCGGGTTATCTGGTCGCGGTCGGCTATATGGACCCGGGCAACTGGGCAACCGATATCGCGGGCGGATCGGCCTATGGCTATGCGCTGCTGTCGGTCATCCTGCTGTCCAACATCATGGCGATGATCCTGCAGGCGCTGTCGGCGCGGCTGGGCATCGCCGCCGGGCTGGACCTGGCGCAGGCGTGCCGGGCGGCTTACTCCAAGCCCGTCTCGCGCATCCTTTGGCTGCTCTGCGAGATCGCGATCATCGCCTGCGACCTGGCCGAGGTGCTGGGCACCGCCATCGCGCTGCAATTGCTGTTCGACCTGCCGCTGGTCTGGGGGGTGCTGATCACCGGCTTCGACGTCTTCCTGATCCTGGCGCTCCAGCGTTACGGATTCCGCAAGATCGAGGCGTTCATCATCGCGCTCCTGCTGATCATCGGCGGCTGTTTCCTCTATGAGCTGATCGCCTCCCGCCCCGATCCGGGCGCGGTGATGGCGGGCTTCATTCCGACGGCGCGGATCGTGACCGACCCGGCGATGCTCTACATCGCGATCGGCATCCTGGGCGCGACGGTGATGCCGCACAATCTCTACCTCCATTCCTCGGTCGTGCAGACCCGCGCCTTTAACATGTCCGAGCATGGCAAGCGCGATGCGATCAGGATGGCGACGATCGACAGCACCGTCGCGCTGTTCTTCGCCTTCTTCATCAACGCCGCGATCCTGATCGTCGCGGCGGCCACCTTCCATGTCGCCGGGCGCACCGACGTCGCGGAGATCGACCAGGCGTATCGCCTGCTCGCCCCGATGCTGGGCGCGGGCGCGGCGAGCGTGGTGTTCGGCGTGGCGTTGCTCGCCTCGGGTCAGAATTCGACCGTTACGGGGACGCTCGCCGGGCAGATCGTGATGGAGGGCTTCCTCGATCTGCGGCTGGCGCCGTGGCTGCGGCGGCTCATCACGCGCGGGCTGGCCATCGTGCCCGCCGTGCTGGTCGTCGGCGCGAGCGGTCAGGCGGGGGCGACCAAGCTGCTCGTCCTCAGCCAGGTGATCCTCAGCCTGCAACTCCCCTTCGCAGTGGTGCCGCTGGTCCGCTTCACCGCCGACAAGGGCATGATGGGGCCGTTCGCCAGCCCGGTCTGGTTGCGCATCCTGGCCTGGATCATCGCGGCGATCATCATCGGGCTTAACCTGACGCTGCTATGGGGCCTGGCAACGGGCTGATTCCGTTTCGCAATTGCGAAGGAATGCCGCGTGACTTCATCCTTCACGCGGTTAAGCTGGGCGCGACTGGACCGACAGGGACGCCCGAATCAATGACGACCACCATCACCACCCTGCATGTCGACGACACCGGGCCGCTGGCCGACGCCATCGTCGATACGCTGGTGCATCGGATCGGCAAGGATGCCGCCAATGCGCGGCCGCATGACTGGCTGGCCGCGACCATCCTGACCGTGCGCAACGACATCATCGAACGCTGGATGGCCTCCACCCGCGAGGCGCATGCGGCGGGTGCGAAGCGGGTCTATTATCTCAGCCTGGAGTTCCTGATCGGGCGGCTGCTGCGCGATGCCTTGTCCAATCTGGGCGTGATGGCGCAGGTGGCAGGCGCGCTCCAGAGCCTGGGCGTCGACCTGGCCGCGCTGGAGGAGATCGAACCCGACGCCGCGCTGGGCAATGGTGGTCTCGGCCGTCTGGCGGCATGCTTCATGGAGAGCCTGGCCAGCCTGGATCTGCCCGCCTACGGATACGGCATCCGTTATGTGAACGGCATGTTCCGCCAGCGGATCGACGATGGCTGGCAGGTCGAGCTGCCCGAAACCTGGCTGAGCCACGGCAATCCCTGGGAGTTCGAGCGGCGCGAGAGCGCCTATTTCGTCGGCTTCGGCGGCGAGGTGATCGGGACCGAGACCGGCGCCGTCCACTGGAAACCCGCCGAGGCGGTCGAGGCGATCGCGGTGGACACCCCCGTGGTCGGCTGGCGCGGCAAGCGGGTCAATACGCTGCGCCTGTGGACCGCGCAGGCGATCGACCCGATCCGCCTTGATCGGTTCAATGCGGGCGACTATACCGGCGCACTCGCGGGGCAGCTGGCGGCCGAGACTTTGGTCCGCGTCCTCTATCCCTCCGACAGCTCGCCTGCGGGCCAGGAATTGCGACTGCGGCAGGAATATTTCTTCTCCTCCGCCTCGCTGCAGGACATCGTCCGGCGGCATATCCAGTATTTCCACGACATCCGCACCCTGCCCGACAAGGCGGCGATCCAGCTGAACGACACCCATCCGGCGGTGTCGGTCGCCGAGCTGATGCGCCTGCTGGTCGATCATCACGACCTGGGTTTCGAGGAAGCGTGGGACATCACCCGCCGTACCTTCGGCTATACCAACCACACCCTGCTGCCCGAGGCCCTGGAAAGCTGGCCGCTGCACCTGTTCGAGCGGCTGCTGCCGCGTCACATGCAGTTGATCTATGCGATCAACGCCAAGCTGCTGCGCGAGGCGCGCGCGGTCGAGGGGATGGACGACCGCGCCATCGCTGCGATCAGCCTGATCGACGAGGGCGGCGAGCGGCGGGTGCGCATGGCGAACCTGGCCTTTGCGGGCAGCCACAGCGTCAACGGCGTCGCCGCACTCCATACCGAGCTGATGAAGAAGACGGTCTTCGCCGATCTGCATCGCCTGTATCCGACGCGGATCAACAACAAGACCAACGGCATCACCCCGCGCCGCTGGCTTCAGCAATGCAATCCGCAACTGACCGCGCTGATCCGCGAGGCGATCGGGCCGGGTTTCCAGGATGACGCGGAAAAATTGATAGCGCTCACGGAATTTGCGCAGGACGCGAATTTCCGGGAACGCTTTCTCTCGATCAAACGTTCCAACAAGGTGGGGCTGGCAAATTATCTTCGGGAATCAAGTGGGCTTCGGGTAGATCCCGATGCGTTGTTCGACGTCCAGATCAAGCGCATCCACGAATATAAGCGCCAGTTGCTCAACATCATCGAGACGGTGGCGCTCTACGACCAGATCCGCAGCCATCCCGAGCGCGACTGGACGCCGCGCGTCAAGCTGTTCGCCGGGAAAGCGGCGTCGAGCTATCACAACGCCAAGCTGGTCATCAAACTCGCCAACGACGTCGCCCGCCGGATCAATTCGGACCCCAGCGTCGGTCACCTGCTGAAGGTCGGGTTCATCCCCAACTATAATGTCAGCCTCGCCGAGAAGATCATTCCCGCCGCCGATCTGTCCGAACAAATCTCGACCGCGGGCATGGAGGCGTCGGGCACCGGCAACATGAAGTTCGCGCTGAACGGCGCGCTGACTATCGGCACGCTCGACGGCGCCAATGTCGAGATCAAGGAACATGTCGGCGACGATCATATCGTCATCTTCGGCCTGACCGCCGACGAGGTCGCCGAGAAGCGCCGCGACGGCTACGACCCGCGTGCGGTGATCGAGGGAAGCCCGGAGCTGCGCCAGGCCGTCTCCGCCATCGCCTCGGGCGTGTTCTCGCCCGACGATCCCGGCCGTTATGCCGGACTGATGGGTGGCCTCTACGACGGCGACTGGTTCATGGTCGCGGCCGATTTCGACGCCTATGCCGCCGCGCAGCGCAGCGTCGATGCCCGCTGGCAGGACCAGGCGGGCTGGGCGACCTCGGCCATCCACAATGTCGCGAAAGTCGGATGGTTCTCCTCCGATCGCACCATCCGGCAATATGCCGAGGAAATCTGGAACGTGATGTGAAGCCACCCCGTGCCGCCTTGGAAGCCCTGATAGAGGGCCGCAACGCCGATCCCTTCGCGTTGCTGGGGCCTCATGAAGGGCCGGGCGGCACGTTCCTGCGGGCGCTGGTCCCGGGCGCGGAGGCGGTCACCGCCTTCGACCTGTCCGGCACGGCGCTGGGGGACCTGAAGAGCGTGGATTCGCGCGGCCTGTTCGAAGGCGCCGTCGACGGCCCGGCCCAGCCGGTGAAGTACCGCGCGCGGGGCCATGGCGCGGAATGGTGGATCACCGATCCCTACAGCTTCGGCCCCGTGCTCGGCCCGCTCGACGATTTCCTGATGGGCGAAGGCAATCACTTCCGCCTCTATGACAAGATGGGCGCGCATCTGATCGTGCATCAGGGGGTGGCGGGCGTCCATTTCGCCGTCTGGGCACCTAATGCGGAACGGGTCGCGGTGGTCGGCGACTTCAATGACTGGAACCCCAGCCGCCACGTCATGCGCCGCCGCCTGGATGTCGGCGTCTGGGAAATCTTCATTCCCGATATCGGCGAGGGTCGCGCGTACAAATTCGCGATTACCGGACCGCACGGCGCGGAACAGCCGATGAAGGCCGACCCCTTTGCCTTCGCCGCCGAGCTTCGCCCCAAGACCGCCTCGATCACCACCGCGCCGCCCGCCCATGTCTGGAAGGATGCGCCCCACCGCGAGCATTGGGCGAAGATCGATCCGCGCCGCGTGCCGATCAGCATCTATGAGGTGCATGCCGGGTCATGGGACCGCGACGAGAATGGCTGGTATCTCAGTTGGGATGCGCTGGCCGACCGGCTGATCCCCTATGTGGTCGAGATGGGCTTTACCCATATCGAATTCCTGCCCATCTCCGAACATCCCTACGACCCCAGCTGGGGCTATCAGACGACCGGCCTCTACGCCCCGTCGGCGCGGTTCGGCGATGTCGAGGGTTTTGCCCGCTTCGTCGACGGCGCGCACCGCGCGGGCCTGGGCGTCATCCTCGACTGGGTGCCCGCGCACTTCCCCACCGACGCGCATGGCCTGGCACATTTCGACGGCACCGCGCTTTACGAGCATGAGGACCCGCGCCAGGGTTTCCACCCCGACTGGAACACCGCCATTTATAATTTCGGGCGGCGCGAGGTGGCGAGCTTCCTGGTCAACAACGCGCTGTTCTGGCCCGAGCGTTATCATATCGACGGACTGCGCGTGGATGCCGTCGCCTCGATGCTCTACCGCGATTATAGCCGCAAGGACGGCGAGTGGGTGCCCAACGAGCAGGGCGGGCGCGAGAATTGGGAAGCGGTCGAGTTCCTCCGCCAGGTCAACCGGCAAGTCTATGGCCAGCATCCCGGCGTCTTCACCGTCGCCGAGGAGTCCACCGCCTGGCCCGGCGTCTCCGCGCCCGCGCATGATGGCGGGCTGGGCTTCGGGTTCAAGTGGAACATGGGCTTCATGCACGACACGCTCCAATATATGGCGCGTGAGCCGGTGCATCGGCGGCACCATCATGGCGAGATCCTGTTCGGCCTGCATTACGCCTTTGACGAGAATTTCGTCCTGCCGCTCAGCCATGACGAGGTGGTGCATGGCAAGGGTAGCCTGCTGACCAAGATGGCGGGCGACGACTGGCAGAAATTCGCCAATTTGCGTGCCTATTACGCCTTTATGTGGGCCTATCCGGGCAAGAAGCTGCTATTCATGGGCCAGGAATTCGCCCAGCGCGAGGAATGGTCGGAGGATCGCCCGCTCGACTGGCATCTTCGGTGCAGCCACGCGCATGAGGGCGTCCGCTCGCTCGTGCGCGACCTCAACCATCTCTATCGCGACACGCCCGCGCTCCATGCCCGCGACTGCGAGCGCGAGGGGTTCGAGTGGCTGGTCGCCGACGACAGCGCCCAGTCGGTCTTCGCCTGGCTGCGCAAGGCCCCCGGCGAGCCGCCGGTCGCGGTCATCGCCAACATGACGCCCGTCGCCCGCGCCCCCTATCGCCTGCCGCTGCCGCAGGACGGCCGCTGGACCGAGGTGCTGAACTCCGACGCGACCCAATATTGGGGCTCGGGGCTGGGCAATATGGGCGGGGTGGATGCGAAGGACGGCGCGGCCTGGGTGACGCTGCCGCCGCTGGCCACCGTCATCCTGCGCTTCGACGGCTGACCCGCAATCGAATTTGCCCGGAATAACAACGCGCCGATCAAGCGTTGCGACACTAACACACGGACAGGAGACGGACGATGGACCTGAGGCGCGGACAACCGCTGGCGCGCGATGCCATGGCCTATGTGCTGGCGGGCGGCCGTGGCAGCCGCCTCATGGAAATGACCGACACCCGCGCCAAGCCCGCCGTCTATTTCGGCGGCAAGGCGCGGATCATCGACTTCGCTTTGTCCAACGCCATCAACTCCGGCATCCGTCGCATCGGCGTGGCGACCCAGTACAAGGCGCATTCGCTGATCCGCCACCTTCAGCGCGGCTGGAACTTCCTGCGCGACGAACGCAACGAAAGCTTCGACATCCTGCCCGCCAGCCAGCGGATCAGCGAGTTTCAGTGGTATGAGGGCACCGCCGACGCGGTGTTCCAGAATATCGACATCATCGAAAGCTATGCGCCCGAATTCATGGTCATTCTGGCTGGCGATCACGTCTACAAGATGGACTATGAGTTGATGCTCCAGCAGCATGTCGACAGTGGCGCCGACGTCACCGTCGCCTGTCTGGAAGTGTCGCGCGAGGAGGCGAGTGCGTTCGGCGTGATGCATGTCGACGAGACCGACCGCATCGTCGATTTCGTCGAAAAGCCCGCCGATCCGCCCTCCATCCCCGGCAATCCGGGCGTGTCGCTGGCGTCGCTAGGCATCTATGTCTTCCGCACCGCCTTCCTGTTCGAACAGCTGCGCCGCGATGCCGCCACGCCCGGCTCGGCCCGCGACTTCGGCAAGGACATCATCCCCTATCTGGTCGAGCATGGCAAAGCGCAGGCGCACCGTTTCTCCGCCTCCTGTGTCCGCTCCGACGACGAACCCGGGGCCTATTGGCGCGACGTCGGCACCGTCGACGCCTATTGGGAGGCCAGCCTCGACCTGACCGACGTGGTGCCGCAGCTCGACCTGTACGACCGCAGCTGGCCGCTCTGGACCTATGCCGAGATCACGCCGCCGGCCAAGTTCGTCCATGATGTCGAGGGACGGCGCGGTTCGGCGGTGGCCAGCCTCGTCGCGGGCGACTGCATCGTGTCGGGTTCGACCATCAACCGCTCGCTGCTGTCGACCGGCGTGCGCACCCACAGCTATGCCTCGCTGAACGAAGCGGTCGTCCTGCCCTTCTGCCATATCGGGCGGGGTGCGCAGTTACGGCGCGTGATCCTCGACCGCGGCGTGAAGATCCCCGACGGCCTAGTGGTCGGCGAGGACCCGGTGCTCGACGCGCACCGGTTCCGGCGCACCGACAAGGGTATTTGCCTCATCACCCAGCCGATGATCGACCGTCTGGCCAACTGAAAGTCCCCATGACCCTTTCCGTCCTGTCGGTCGCCTCGGAGGCGTTTCCGCTCATCAAGACCGGCGGTCTGGCCGATGTCGTCGGCGCGCTGCCCGAGGCGCTGGCGCCCCACGATATCGCCGTCACCACGCTGATCCCCGGTTTCCCCAAGGTGATGCGCGCGATCGGCGAGGACGCGCCGCGCGTCCACCACTTCCCGCATATCATCGGGACCGAGGCGTATTTGCGCGAGGCGATGATCGGCACCCATCGGTTGCTGGTGATCGACGCGCCGCAGCTTTGGGAGCGCGAGGGGCTTCCCTATGTCGATACCGACGGGAACGACTGGCACGACAATTGGCGGCGCTTCGCGGTGCTGGCGAGGGCCGGGGCCGACCTCGCCTCGGGCGCGGTGCCGGGTTACGACTTCGACCTGCTCCACGCGCATGACTGGCAGGCGGCGCTCGCCCCCGCCTTCCTCCATTATGCGCCCGGCCCCGGCAAGGTCGCCAAGAGCATCGTCACCATCCACAACATCGCCTTCCAGGGCTCGTTCGCGGCGCATCACTTCCCCGATCTGGGCCTGCCCCCCGAGGCGTGGAGCGTCGAGGGCGTCGAATATTACGGCCAGATCGGCTATCTGAAGGCGGGCCTGCGCACCGCCGATGCGATCACCACGGTCAGCCCGACCTATGCCGAGGAAATCCACCGCGCCCGATATGGCATGGGGCTGGAGGGCCTGATCGCCGCGCGTGCCGAGTGCGTCAGCGGTATCGTCAACGGCATCGATCCCGCCATCTGGAGCCCCAAGGCCGACGCCGCCCTGCCCGCGCCCTTCACCGTCGACACGCTGGACGATCGCATCGCCAACAAGCGCGCGGTCGAGCAGGCGTTCGGGCTGGACGAGGATGACAGCCCGATCTTCACCGTCATCAGCCGCCTGACCTGGCAAAAGGGCATGGACGTGCTGGTCGAGGTGATCGACGATCTGGTGGCGCTCGGCGGACGGCTGGTGGTGCTGGGTACCGGCGACCCGGCGCTGGAGATCGCCTTCGCCACCGCCGCGCTGCGCCATCCGGGCCGCGTCGCGGTGCGGATCGGGTATGACGAGCCGGTCTCGCATCTGCTGCAGGGCGGGTGCGACGCGATCCTGATCCCCTCGCGGTTCGAGCCGTGCGGGCTGACCCAGCTTTACGGCCTGGCTTATGCCTGCGTCCCCGTGGTCGCGCGCACCGGCGGGCTGGCCGATACGATCATCGACGCCAATGAGGCGGCGCTGGCCATGGGTGTCGCCACCGGACTTCAGTTCGACACTGTCACCACCGACAATATTGTCGCGGTCCTGCGTCGCACAATGAGACTATATGCCGACCAAGACCAATGGCGGACCATTCAGGTCAATGGCATGAATGCCGATTATAGCTGGCACCATAGCGGCCGCCACTATGCCGAACTCTATCGATCCGTGCTGGGGAACCCATGATCAAGACCGTCGCGACCGAGCCTTATCTCGACCAGAAGCCCGGCACCTCGGGCCTGCGCAAGAAGGTCCGCGTCTTTCAGCAGCCCAATTATGCCGAGAATTTCATCCAGTCGACGTTCGACGCGCTGGGTGACGAAAAGACCGGCCAGACGCTGGTGATCGGCGGCGACGGCCGCTTCCTGAACCGGGAGGTGATCCAGGTCGCCATACGCATGGCGGCGGCGAACGGCTTTGCCCGCGTCGTAGTCGGCCAGGGCGGCATCCTGTCGACCCCGGCAGCCAGCAACGTGATCCGCCAGCGGGGGGCATTGGGCGGCCTGGTCCTCTCGGCCAGCCACAATCCCGGCGGGCCGGACGAAGATTTCGGCATCAAGTACAATATCTCCAACGGCGGGCCTGCGCCGGAGAAGGTGACGGACGCGATCCACGCCAATACCAGGTCGATCAGCCGCTGGCTGACCGTCGAGGCGGACGACATCGACCTCGATACGCTGGGCGAGGTGACGGTCGGTGGCATGACGGTCGAGGTGATCGACTCGGTCGCCGACTATGCCGCGCTGATGGAAAGCCTGTTCGACTTCGCCGCGATCCGGGCTGCGGTCGAGGGCGGCTTCACCATGTCGTTCGACGCGATGAGCGCGGTGACCGGGCCTTATGCGACCGAGATTCTCGAGAACCGGCTGGGTTTCGCAAAGGGCACCGTGAAGAACGGTACGCCGCTCCCCGATTTCGGGGGGCATCACCCTGACCCCAATCTGGTCCACGCCAAGGAACTGTACGACCGGATGATGGCCCCGGACGCGCCCGATTTCGGCGCAGCCTCGGACGGGGACGGCGACCGCAACCTCATCATCGGGCGCGGGCGCTTCATCACGCCGTCGGACAGCCTGGCGATGCTGGCGGCCAACGCCCATCTCGCGCCCGCCTATGCCGGTGGCCTGAAGGGCATCGCCCGTTCCATGCCGACCAGCGCCGCCGCCGACCGCGTCGCTGAAAAGCTGGGCATTCCCGCTTACGAGACGCCTACGGGGTGGAAGTTCTTCGGCAATCTGCTCGATGCGGGGATGGCGACCATCTGCGGCGAGGAGAGCGCCGGGACCGGCTCGGACCATGTGCGCGAGAAGGACGGGCTGTGGGCGGTGCTGCTCTGGCTCAACATCCTCGCCGCCTCGGGCAAGTCCGTCGACCAGATCGCGCGCGATCACTGGGCGACCTATGGCCGCAATTACTATGCGCGCCACGATTATGAGGGCGTCGAGAGCGAGCGCGCCGATGCGCTGATGGCCGACCTGCGCGCCAAGCTGCCGACCCTGCCGGGGCAGACGTTCGCCGGGCTGACGGTCGAGACGGCGGACGACTTCGCCTATACCGACCCCACCGACCATTCGGTCAGCCACAACCAGGGCATCCGCGTGCTGTTCCAGGGCGGCAGCCGCGTCGTGTTCCGCCTGTCGGGCACCGGCACCAGCGGCGCAACGCTGCGCGTGTATCTGGAGCGCTATTCGGCCGACCAGCTCGACCGCGAAACGCCCGAGATGCTGGCGGACATCATCGCGGCGGCGGACGAGATTGCGGGGATCACCCAGCATACCGGCCGCACCGAACCCGATGTCGTGACGTAAGGCCTCTATAATTCCTCCCCTGCAAGGGGAGGTGGCAATCCGCAGGACTGACGGAGGGGTGTCACGGCCAGCGGGGACACCCCTCCACCATGCTTCGCATGGTCCCCCTCCCCTTGCAGGGGAGGATTTGAGATGGTCTCAGCCATGACGAATCAGCCCTATCCCCTCGGCGCGACACCCATCCCCGGCGGCACCCGCTTCGCCGTGCGCTCGACCGCCGAGCAGGTGGAGCTTTGCCTGTTCGACGGCCCCACCGAACGCCGCATCGCCATGTCCCGCAACGGCGATAGGTGGACGGCCACCGTTCCAGGCCCCGCCCCTCTCTACGGCTATCGCGCGCATGGGCGTTACGACCCGGCCCGCAACCTGTGGTTCGACCCCGCCAAGCTGCTGGTCGACCCTCACGCGCTCGAAATCGACCGCCCCTTCGTCCAGTCGCCACGCTTGGGCATTTTCGGCGAGGACACCGCCGACATCGTCCCCCGCGCCCGTGTCGTCGCCCCGCTGACCACCACCCCCGCCCCGCCGCTGTTCCGGCCGGGCAGGCTGATCTACGAACTCAATGTGCGCGGCTTCACCATGCGCCATCCCGCCATACCGCCCGAACGGCGCGGCACCTTGGCGGCACTCACCCATCCCGCCGTGCTCGATCACCTCCGCAAGCTGGGCGTGGCGGCCGTCCAACTCATGCCGATCACCGCCGCGATCGACGAGCGGCATTTGCCGCCGCTCGGCCTGCGCAATGCCTGGGGTTACAACCCGGTCGTGCCGATGGCGCTCTGCCCGGAGCGGGTACCGGGCGGCGTCGCCGAACTGGTCGCCACGATCGCGGCGCTGCGCGAGGCGGGCATCGGCATCATCCTCGACCTGGTGTTCAACCATATGGGCGAGAGCGACGTACAGGGCGGCACCCTGTCCTTCCGGGGCCTGGACCCGGATGCCTATGCGCGCACGGCCAACGGTACGCTCGTCAACGATGCGGGCACCGGCAACATGCTCGACGCCAGCCGCCCGAGCGTCCGCGCGATGATCCTCGACACGCTTCGCCATTTCGCGCGAGCCGGGGTGGACGGCTTCCGTTTCGACCTGGCGCCGGTGCTGGCACGCGGGCCGGGCTTCGACGCCCATGCCCCCATCTTCGCCGAGATCGCCGCCGACCCGATCCTGTCGACCCGCGTCATGATCGCCGAACCCTGGGACATCGGCCCCGGCGGCTACCAGCTCGGCCACTTCCCCGAGCATTGGCTCGAGTGGAACGACCAATATCGCGACCAAGTGCGCCGCTTCTGGCGCGGCGACGGGCGCAGCGGCGATCTGGCGACGCGGATCGGGGGGTCGGCGGATGTCTTTACCGGCCCCGCCAGCCGCTCGGTCAATTTCGTCGCGGCGCATGACGGCTTCACCCTCGCCGACCTGACCACCTATGCCGCGCGCCACAACCACGCCAATGGCGAGGACAATCGCGACGGGCATGGCGACGAGGTGTCATGGAACCATGGGCAGGAAGGGCCGACCGACGATGCCGCCATCCGCGCCGCGCGTGAGGCTTCGGTCCGCGCGATGCTGGCGACGCTGTTCCTGTCACGCGGCACGCCGATGCTGACCGCGGGCGACGAATTCGGCCGCAGCCAGCAGGGCAACAACAACGGCTATGCCCAGGACAATGAGACGACGTGGCTCGACTGGGAAACCCGCGACGAGGCGCTGGAGGATTTTGTCGCGCAGCTCGCCGCCCTTCGCCGGGAAACCCCGATCGACTGGACCAACTGGCTGGCCGGGGCCGAATGGCGCAAGCTGTCCGGTGGCCCGATGACGCCCGAGGACTGGGACAACGGTAACGGCTTTGCCCTGCACGTCCCTGTCGGCGACGAGAGCCTGATCCTCCGCTTCGACCGCGCGCACGGCGTCTCCGCCATCCGGGGGCGAGTGCTGGAAAGCTGAGGCCTTTCTATTCCTCCCCTTCCAGGGGAGGAATGGGACGTATCGACCGCTCCTAAGGCGTCGCCATCGGCCCCATCAGATTGTGGTTCAGATGCCCCATGATCCAGATCGAGCCCAGCAGGACCAGCGCCACGATCAGCACGCCGAACAGCAGCGCCAGCACATTGTTGCTATTGTCCGGCCCGGTGGTGATGTGGAGGAAGAATACCAGATGCACCCCCATCTGCCCGATCGCCAGCGCGACGAGGGCAGCGGGCACGGCTGGCCCCCAGACGATATCGAACTGGACCAGCGCGAAGGACGCCGCCGTCAGGATCGCCGCCGCGACCAGCCCGATCGCATAGCTGCGGATGCCACCGACGACCGAGTCCTTCTCGCTCTCGACGCCCGGCGCGGTTTCGTCGCGGGCCATTTCCTCGTCGGGCCGCTGGCTCATCCCCGCACTCCCATCAGATAGACCATGGTGAACAGCGCCACCCAGAT